>OOBR01000043.1_pt1 | contig 148144 bp, 106 predicted proteins | sample 1671281 | NCBI WGS metagenome assembly OOBR01 (sample SAMN06348140, study PRJEB24527) | human gut metagenome | biome: human gut; feature: ankylosing spondylitis patient; material: feces | host: Homo sapiens | place: China | collected 2015-10
AGCAGGAAGCTCCCACTTCAAAATCTGTAAGATTTAAGTGGCGAGAGCATGTCACCAGTTAAAAATAAAAACGTAAAGGAGAAGATAACAAATGAATCAGAGAGAAAGAATGTTAAACGGACTTCCGTACAAAGCGTGGTTAGATGGGCTTGAAGAGGACAGACAGGCATGCAAACAGAAGATTTATGATTTTAATCAGCTGCCACCGTCCAGACAGAGCAAAGAAGCTCCACAGATGATCAAAAATATTTTGGGGAAAACAGGAGAAAGTGTATGGGTGGAAGCACCATTTCATTGCGATTACGGCTGGAATATCGAAGTTGGTGAGAATTTCTATGCCAATTATAATCTGACAATCCTTGACGTAGGCAAAGTAACCCTTGGAAAAAATGTTCAGATTGCGCCGAATGTTTCCATCTACACAGCAGGTCATCCGGTTCATCCGGACAGCCGTAATTCCGGATACGAATATGGAATTCCTGTTACGATTGGAGACAATGTATGGATTGGTGGAAACACAGTGATTCTTCCGGGAGTTACCATTGGAAATAATGTAGTGATCGGTGCCGGAAGTGTAGTTTCCAAAGACATTCCGGACAATATGATCGCTGTTGGAAATCCATGCAGAGTGATCCGTGAGATCACAGATGAGGACAGAATTTACTATTTCAAAAAACAGAAATTTGATGATGAAGCATGGAACGAGATAAATAATAAATAAACACAGATTATATATGATACGATTATTTATGCTTATGAGAAGGCTGCTGTAATGGGAATCAAACCTATCCGGCAGCCTTTTATACGGTTAATCAATGGTGATTTCGGAAAAAGCAAAGAGCAGAATCCAAAAGGGTTTGAGTCAATGACAGAAATTTTCGGAAAAATCATCGTAAGATGTTGCAAAATGACAGAAAAGAGGAGTTTTTGCGCATGACATACCATGGAAAATATGATATGATGGACACAGAGATAAAAATTCGCACAATTAGATAAAAATTAAGAAAATATGCTGAAACAGTATATGGGAAGGAGACTTTATATTATGGGATTAATCAAAGCAGCCGCCGGTGCATTTGGCGGAACAATGGCAGATCAGTGGAAGGAGTTTTTCTATTGTGATGCGATAGATAAGGATGTTCTGGTTGTCAAAGGAGAGAAAAGAGTAAGTGGTCGTTCTTCTAATAAAAAAGGAAATGACAACATTATTTCCAGTGGTTCCGGAATTGCAGTTGCAGATGGCCAGTGTATGATCATTGTGGAACAGGGAAAAGTCGTAGAAGTATGTGCGGAACCAGGTCAGTTTACCTATGATGCATCAACAGAACCGAGCATTTTCTCCGGAAGTTTAGGAGAGGGAATCAGCAGAACCTTTGAAACGGTAAAGAAACGTTTTGAATTTGGCGGAGATACAGGCAAAGACCAGAGAGTGTATTATTTTAATACGAAAGAACTGGTAGATAATAAATTCGGAACGGCAAATCCGATTCCATTCCGTGTAGTTGACAGAAATATCGGTCTTGATATTGATGTATCTGTACGTTGTAATGGTATTTATTCCTATAAGATTGTTGACCCGCTTCTGTTCTATACAAATGTATGTGGAAATGTAGAACAGCAGTATGACAGAGAAGAAATAGAAGGTCAGTTAAAGACAGAGTTTGTCAGTGCTTTACAACCTGCATTTGCAAAGATCTCAGAGCTTCAGATTCGTCCAAGTGCGATTCCGGGACATGTGCAGGAATTATGCGATGCCATGAATGAGGCACTTACAAAGAAATGGCTGGAAACAAGAGGACTTGCAGTGGTTTCTATTGCCATGAATCCGGTGACACTTCCGGAAGAAGACGCGCAGATGATTAAGGATGCCCAGAAGAATGCGATTATGCGTGATCCGACTATGGCGGCAGCTACACTTGCCGGAGCGCAGGCAGAGGCTATGAAAGCAGCGGCTTCCAATCAAGCAGGTGCTATGACTGGATTTATGGGAATGGGTATGGCAAGTCAGGCTGGCGGAGCGAATATGCAGAGTCTTTATCAGATGGGAGCACAGCAACAGGCTCAGGCAGCGCCGAAAATGCAGCCATCATCCGGTGTGGGAACATGGAAATGCGAATGTGGAGCTGAGAATACCGGAAAGTTCTGCGCAGAATGTGGAAAACCGAAACCACAGCCGGCAGAGTGGACCTGTAGCTGTGGAGCAGTAAATACCGGAAAGTTCTGTTCTGAGTGTGGTAGCCCGAGACCGGCAGGCAAATGGATCTGCAGCTGTGGAGCTGAGAATACCGGAAAGTTCTGCGCAGAGTGCGGAAAACCAAGACCATAAAAAAGGGATTGTATACGGTCATATTACCAAGGAACGGTAGTATAAGAATACAGTACGAGGGGGAAACCTATGTCTGATTTAAAAGAATACAAGTGTCCTGCCTGTGGGGGTTCAATCGAATTTGACAGCCATTTACAGAAAATGAAGTGTCCATATTGTGATACAGAATTTGAACTGGACACGTTAAAAGAATTTGACGAACAGATAAAGCGTGAGGCAGCACAGGAAGATGATCTGTCAGGATGGCAGACGGATGCCGGCGGAGAATGGCAGGAAGGTGAGACAGATGGGATGAATGTCTATACCTGCCAGTCCTGTGGCGGCGAGATCATTGCAGATGAGACTACAGGAGCAACGAACTGTCCATATTGTGGAAATCCTGTAATTATGACAGCGAAATTTAAAGGAGCTTTAAGACCTGATCTGGTGATTCCGTTTAAGTTAGATAAGAAAGCTGCGAAAGAGGCTTACTATAAACATATCAAAGGAAGACGATTACTTCCAAAAACATTCCGAAAAGAAAATCATATAGATGAGATTAAGGGAGTCTATGTTCCGTTCTGGCTTTTTGATGCGGATGTCAATGCGGATGTCCGTTATAAGGCAACGAAAGTGAGAACATGGAGCGATCATGATTATGATTATACAGAAACCAGCTATTATTCAGTAGAGAGAAATGGAGATATGGCATTTGCCTCTGTCCCTGTAGATGGATCTGAGAAAATGCCGGATGATCTTATGGAATCAATAGAGCCATTTGATATGTCTAAAGCAGTAGATTTTCAGACTGCATATCTTTCCGGATATCTGGCAGATAAATATGATGTCAGTCAGGAGCAAAGTGTGAACAGAGCACATGAACGTATGAAGAAGAGTGCAGAGGAAGTAATTGCTGATACTGTAAGAGGATATACTACTGTAGTTCCGGAGAATTCAAATGTATCTATGTCAGGAGGCAAGGCACAGTACGCATTATATCCGGTATGGATTTTGAACACGACCTGGAAAGATACGAGATACATATTTGCAATGAACGGGCAGACTGGAAAGATGACAGGGGATCTTCCGATTGATGAAAAAATTTATAGGAAATATCTTGCCGGTCTGACGGTAGTGTTTACTGCTATCGCTTATCTTGTAGGAATGCTGATTTTTTAGGGAGGACGAAGAATGTTAAAAAGAAAGATAATACCTGCATTTCTGGCTTCTGTCCTTGCTATATCTGCTACAGCAGGAGTTTCAGCAGAAGTATTTTCAGAGAATGCGTATGCGGCGGAAGAATTGCACACAGTAAGATTGGTGGACTATGCAGGCCTTCTGGAAGATGATGAGGCAGAGACGCTGGAAGAGAAGCTTGATCAGATCAGTGAAGATTATGACTGTGACGTTGTGATCGTTACGGAAGAGAGCATAGACGGAGCTGATCCTATGGCCTATGCAGATGATTTCTATGATTATAATGACTATGGCATGGGAGATGACAATAGCGGTATTTTACTGTTGCTGACTATGTCAGAACGTAAATGGAAGATGTCTACGCATGGTGATGCGATCCGGATTTTCACCGATGCAGGGCAGGAGTACATGTCTGATAAATTTGTTTCATCATTAACGGATGGTGATTATTACGAAGGATTTACAGAGTTTGCAGATCTTTGCGAGGAGTTTATCATACAGGCACAGAATGGAGAACCGTATGATGTGGAGAATATGCCGGACGACTCTATATCCGCAGGCTTTCTGTTTCTTATGTCACTGGCAGTCGGTTTTGTTCTTGCATTGATCGTATCAGTGGTGATGCGATGTCAGATGAAAACAGTTCATATGAAACCTGATGCGGCAGATTATATGAAAGCAGGAAGCCTTCACATTAACAGAAGCCGTGATATGTTCCTGTATAATCATGTTACACGTACAGCGAAGCCAAAGAATGAAGATTCCGGTGGTGGAAGCAGTACACATACAAGTTCTTCGGGAGAGACACATGGAGGTTCCGGAGGATCATTTTAAATCTAAAGATCCTGGTTTTTGTCTTATAAAAATTATAAGTAAAAGCCGGGATTTTTCTCATATCACAGGAAATTACTCTGTAATGTTCCTATAACATAAAAAGCTCTCCTGGAGGGATTTATATATATGTAAATAGTTTTGCTGCTGCTTACACTTTGCTGTCTATGCAGAATATATTATCATGGACGGAGTGAGCCATCACATGCTTTTTGTAAAATTAGCACAAATTTCTGATGCTATATAGTTTATACGAATATGTTTATAATAGGAAATAATATAAAATATCGGGATATCAGTTGCAAGACGGAAAAGAATATGCTACAGTACAAAGTGGTTTGCTTTGTGTCAGACCACAAAACCGGCTACTGTCCAGCACATGTGAACAGTAGCAAAAATATTACGAAATGGAAACGATGGAGAGAACATGAAAAAATACGTTGATAATTTTTTGCAGTACCGCTTCCTTTTATCGGAACTGGTAAAAAAAGGAATTAAGCTGAAGTACAGACGTTCTTATCTGGGAATCGTATGGTCCATGCTGGAACCATTGCTTACAATGATCGTACTTACCATTGTGTTTGGTACCTTATATGGAAATACAGACAGGACATTTCCGGTGTATATTCTGACAGGACGATTGTTGTACAGCTTCTTTTCACAGGCAACAAAGGCGGCATTGAAATCTATCAGACAGAATTCGGCGATGATCAAGAAAGTTTATGTGCCGAAATATTTATATCCCTTGTCCAGTGTGCTTTTTAACTATGTGATTTTTTTAATTTCACTGATTGTGCTGGCAATTGTAAGCATAGTGCTTGGAGTAAAACCTACAGTTTATCTGATTCAGGCACCGATAGCATTAATTCTCATTCTTATTATGTCTTACGGAGTGGGAATGATCCTGGCAACGATTGGTGTATTTTTCAGAGATATGGAGTATCTCTGGTCTGTAGCACTTATGCTGGTCATGTATACATGTGCGATTTTTTACTATCCAACAAAACTCTTAAAAAGTGGATGGGCATGGATCTTAAAATATAATCCGCTGTATTGTGTGATTGATATTTTCCGATGCTCTGTATTTGGAGAAATGATGAATATTCATTACTTTGAATATGCATTGGGCTTTTCTATCGTGATGATTTTAATTGGATTATTCTGTTTTAAGAAGAAACAGGATGATTTTATTCTTTATATCTAGTAAGTAAGCTCCCTGTGAGGATGCGAAGAGTCATAAAGTTACTGAAAATACTGAAAACAGTATAAACAGTAACTCAATAATTGGCGGGCAGGGACTTGCTAATTTTATGAACAATAAGGAGAAAAGATGAGCAAACCAGCGATTATTGTTGATAATGTCAGCATGAAGTTTAACCTCAGCAAAGAAAAAGTAGACAGCCTGAAGGATTATATTATCAAATCAATCAAAAAAGAGATTAAGTATAATGAGTTCTGGGCGTTACAGAATGTAAGTTTTACTGTAGAAAAAGGTGACAGAGTAGGAATCCTTGGACTGAATGGTGCAGGAAAGAGTACTCTTTTGAAAGTAATTGCCGGTGTTTTTAAACCGACAGAAGGAACAGTTACCAAGCATGGAAAGATGGTACCGCTTTTGGAACTTGGTGCCGGCTTTGATCCACAGTATACAGGAAAAGAGAACATTTACCTTTATGGAGCAATGCTCGGATATACAAAAGAGTTTATTGATGAGAAGTATGATGAAATTGTAAAGTTTTCAGAACTGAAGGATTTTATTGATGTTCCGATCAAGAACTACTCATCAGGTATGAAATCCCGACTGGGCTTTTCCATTGCTACAGTGGTTTCCCCTAAGATTCTGATCTTGGATGAAGTGCTATCTGTCGGTGATGCAAAGTTTCGTAAGAAAAGTGAGAAAAAAGTCCTTAGTATGTTTGACTCAGGGGTGACTGTGCTGTTTGTATCTCATTCCCTTGCACAGGTACAGAGAATCTGTAACAAAGCAATGATCCTTGAAAAAGGAAAACTGATCGCATACGGTGATATTGATACAATCTCTGAACAGTATGAAAAGATGACAAATTAAAAATTACCCCAAAAAGATCACCGGATATCAAAAGGTGACAGCAACATGACATTATGCTGCATAAAATCAAGAAGAAACAGGGAGTGCATAATGAAAATACTTCAGATTGGAATGGGAAATATTGCCGGAGGTCTGGAATCATTTGTGATGAATTATTACAGAGTTCTGGTTCATATGGATGTACAATTTGATTTTGTGTGTATGTATGATAAAATTGCATATGAAGATGAAATAAAAAAGCTCGGCGGAAAGATTTATTACATCCCAAATGTAAAGAAAAATTATCAAGGTTATGTGAAGCAATTAAAAAGAATCCTGAGAGAGACGAAATACGATGTGGTACATGTAAATATGCTGTCAGCAGCGAATATTGTTCCGCTTCGTATAGCCGGTAAAATGAATATACCAAAGGTAATTGCACACAGCCACAGTTCCTCCTGTCCGGGATTTATCCGAAAAATAATGGATTGGTGGAACCGGCCGAAAATTGCCAGATATGCCACAGAGAGAGTTGCCTGCGGGGAAATGGCCGGAAGATGGCTGTTCGGAGATAAGGCATACCAGAGTGGACAGGTGATTCTGGTCAATAATGCGATACAGGCAGAAAAATTCTGCTTTCAGGCAGAAGAGCGGGATGTACTTCGCAAAAAGATGGGCTGGGAAAATAAGATAGTGATCGGACATGTGGGAAGATTTGATATTCCAAAGAATCATGACCGCATGGTTGACATCATGAAGTGTGTTGTCACAAAGAATAAAGACGTTGTATTGTGCCTGATAGGTCCAAAAGAAGGCTTGTATGAACAAATCAGAGAAAAAGTTCAGAAAGCTGATTTGGAAAAGCATGTATATTTTGCAGGAAAGCAGGAGAATGTTTCAAGATATCTGTCTGCGATGGATGTATTTCTTTTCCCGTCTCTTTTTGAAGGAGTACCGTTTGCGTTGATCGAAGAACAGGCAAACGGACTGCCATGTGTCATGTCGGATGCTGTCTCTGAAGAAGCAGTTATCTTTCCTGAAAGTGTAAAACGTCTGTCTCTTCAGAAAGATGATCAGACCTGGGCTGATACAATTATACAGATGGGTAATCTGAAAAGAAAACCACAGGATGTGATCTGTGAGGGGATTCGCAAAGCTCATTTTGATATTACAACAGAAGCACAGCGGCTTAAGGACCTTTATCTTGGAATAGGAGCTGGAGAATGAATAAAATAGATTTTGTACTGGCCTGGGTAGATGGGGCAGATAAGGAATGGCTGGCAGAGCGCCGTAAATATAATCCTGCAAAAGGTGCAGATAATTCAGCTGCAAGATACCGGGACTGGGAAAATCTTCAGTACTGGTTCAGGGGTGTAGAGAAATTTGCACCGTGGGTAAACAGGATATATTTTGTAACCTGCGGTCATATACCGCCGTGGCTGAATACTTCTCATCCTAAATTGAAGTTGATCAGGCATTCAGATTATATGAATCCGGAATATCTGCCTACTTTTAATATCAACTCTATTGAATTGAACTTTCACAGGATACCGGAATTGTCAGAGCAGTTTGTCTATTTTAATGATGATATGTTTCTGTTAAAGTCTGTGAAGGAAGAAGATTTCTTTAAAGACGGACTTCCGCGGGACTGCTGTATTGAGACTGCGTTGGTGCAGGATGATATCAGAAATCCGTTTGCATCAATGCTGATGAACGATGCGGCGTTGGTAAATATGCATTATTCCAAGCGTGAGGTAATAAAAAAACACTGGAAGAAATGGTTTAATCCATCTTATGGAAAGATGGCACTAAGAAATCTGTTGATGCTTCCTTACAGAGACTTTTCAAGTTTTAAGTATACACATCTGCCGAGCGCTTTTCTGAAAAGTACATACGAGCAGCTGTGGGATGAAGAAGGTTCATTTCTGGATGAAGTATGTAGAAATCGGTTCCGGACATCATTTGATGTAAATCAGTATGTACTGAAATATTGGCAGTATATGGAAGGAAAGTTTGTACCTCAATCTCCGAAAATTGGAAAATTTTATACGATCGGTCTGCATGATGAACAGATTCATTCAGCCATCAGAAAACAGCAGTGCCAGATGATCTGCATTAATGATACGGCAGATGTAGGTGATTTTGAAAAGCAGAAAAAACGGATCATTCAGTCCTTTGAAAGTATTCTGCCAAAGAAATCATCTTTTGAATTATAATAATGCGAGAATCGTAGGATTTTGTGTTACCGGGCATGGAGTGAAAAGTAACGATTTTGTCCCTGATATTTCATAATCTGTATCTCAGGAGGAAAGAATGATATTAGATTCCATTAAGGAACAATTTAAGAAAAAAGGATTCTGGAAAACGATAGAATTTTATTTCTGTCGGGTCATGTCGAAAGCGGCACTTAAAGTAGTTGGGACTTATGCTGCAAATCATGGAAAACTGCATAGAAATTATATTGTATTTAAAAACAGGACGATGCAGGATATGACAGATAATGCCAGGGCCTTTTTTGAATATTTGGTCCATAATGAAGCGTATAAAAATTACCAGATTATCTGGATGGTTTCGGATAAAAGAAAATTTCGGAAATGCAAATATAAGAATGTGAAGTTTGTAACAGCAGAGAGCAGGAATGGATGGACCAGTCCGTTGGCGTATTATTATGGGGCTGTTTCCGGATTTTTCTTTTATACGAATAATACTGCCTATCTGAATCTGCATCATTGTCCGGGACAGATTACAGTGAATCTGTGGCATGGATGTGGATATAAGGATGTTCCCAGAGAGAAACGTGAGAATACAGGGGCAAGTATGATGCATTTTGATTATGCACTTGTGCCTGGAGAGGCATTTGTGGAAACAAAATCCCGCTACTGGAAATGCCCGAAAGAGAAGATACTTCCGCTCGGATATCCAAGATACGACTGGATGCTGCATCCATCTATAAATAGTCAGGATATCATCTGGAAAATGTTTGGAATGAAGGCAGATAAGGTGATCTTGTGGATGCCTACATTCAGAAACAGTGAAGTTCTGGACAGTGCAGAAAGTAAGATCAAACTTCCGTTTCCACTGCCGGGATTTAAGAATGAAGAAGAGCTGAGACATCTTGATAAGACGCTGAAACATTTGAATGTTTTGCTTATCATCAAGAAACATCCGGTGCAGAAAGAATGGGGCATAGAAGAGGATGCTTTTGAGAATATTCGTTTTGTGAATCAGGAAATGCTGGATCAGAAAGAAATACAGCTGTATGAACTGATCAGCGCCAGTGATGGACTGATTTCAGATTATTCATCGGTAGCCGTCGATTATATGCTGCTGAATCGGCCACTGGCTTTTGTGCTGTCAGATATGCAGCAATATAAAGAGACCAGAGGCTTTGTATTTGAGAATCCACAGGAATATATGCCAGGCGAGAAAATTTATGATCTTAAAGGTTTGGAGGAATTTGCTGTACATGTGTCAGGAGAAAAGGACCTGTACCGGGAAGAACGAAGAAAATTGCTTCCGGTTATGCATCAGATGCCTGTCAAAGAAAATTATTCTAAGGCATTGGCAGAGTTTCTGAAATTATAAAGTCCTATGATTTATCGGTTGAAGACATCATCAGTAATAGCTTAGAACGTGTTTGAAAAATGCAATAAAAATGTAAGAAATGGAGAACATTATGGAAAAGGTAATTGGATACACACAGGGAACTTTTGATATGTTTCATATTGGCCATCTAAATCTCATCAAAAACGCAAAACGTCATTGTGACTATCTGATCGTTGGTGTAAATGCTGATGATCTGGTGGAATCATATAAACATAAAAGACCAATCATTCCGCTGGAAGAGAGAGCGGAGATCGTTCGTGCGATCAAATATGTAGATGAGGTAATTGTTACTACAACTCTGGATAAGAAAAAAGTATGGGAAAAAATACGATTCAATGAGATCTATATCGGAGATGACTGGAAAGGTAACGAGCGCTGGGAAAAAACAGGAAAAGAGATGGAAGCACTCGGAGCAAAGCTTGTATATCTTCCATATACGAAAGATACTTCATCAACCATGCTTCGTGAAAAATTAAAAGAGTTTTAAGGAGTGTTTATATGGGAATCCAGAAGAAAGTCAAGAAGAAAATAAAGAAAATTAAAAATGCGGCAAAAAAAATCCAGAAAGTAAAAGCCCAAAAGGGCAGAAAAGCAATGCTTTCTGAATTGTGGGCAACCATCACATATGGAATTTATGATGGACGTACGATCAGACGTATGAAGAAGTTTCCACCGGCATTAATAGAAAACAGAATGCTTTTTGAGACAAATGATGATTTTACGGATAATGGTCGTGCACTGTTTGATTATCTGGTTGAAAATGGATACAACAAAAAATACGAAATCATATGGCTGGTTCATGAGCCGGAAAAATATAAAGAATATGCCGTAGAGAATGTGAAATTCGTAAGAAACTTTAAGAAAGGTTCTACGATCCGAAGAGCAGAAGCGTATAAATATGCTCTGACATCCAAATATATTTTCTATACTCAGGCATTTAACTGGATTGGAATGTCAAGAAGAAATCAGCTCTTTATTGATCTCTGGCATGGATGCGGATATAAGGCAAATAAAAATGGACGTAAGGTATTTTTTGATTATTGTCTGGTTCCCGGAGATATCTTTATTAAAACAAAGATGGAATTCTTTGGATGTACTTCCAAGAAACTTCTCTCTTTTGGATACCCGCGTTATGATATGATGCTCAGAGGAAGCAAAAAGGCAGACGAGTTTAAGGAGAAGCTGCTGAAAGAAACGAACAGTGAGAAAATGATTCTCTGGATGCCGACATACAGACATGCTTCCAGCGAACGTCTCAATGAGGAAACATTGAATAATGAATTTAATATTCCGATTATTGACGATGCAGACAAACTTCTTGAACTGAATAATTTCTGTAAGGAAAATCATATTCTGATCGTTATCAAGAAGCATTATCTCCAGATTCCGTATGATTTTGGTGAGAATGTTCTTACAAATATTGTTTATCTGGAAAATAAAGATCTTGCTGATAACGAATTACAGCTTTATGAATTCATCAACTGCTCAGATGCGCTTGTTTCAGATTATTCATCTGTTGCGATTGACTATCTGCTTCTGGACAGACCACTGGGCTTCACACTGGATGATTATGAAGCTTATACAGAGTCCAGAGGATGGGTATTTGATGATCCACTGGAATATATGCCTGGTGAACATATGTACAATATGCAAGATTTTGAGAATTTTATTTTGGATATCAAGAATGGAAATGATAAGTATAAGGAACAGCGTGCCAGTGTAAGAGCGAAAACACATAATGTGTGCGATAATTACTGTCAGCGTGTACTGGATTACTTTAACATCACTATGTAAAGCCATAACAGGAGAAGAAAGATAAATGAAAATATGTATTTGGTGTACTAAGATATTTGATCTTGGCGGAACTAAGCGAGTTGTCACACTCCTTGCAAATGAACTTGTAAAAGAACACGATGTAACGATCATGATATACCAGGATAGATTTAAAGAAGACCGCAATATGTACCATATGAGCGAAGATATCAAAGTGGACTTTATTGACAACAGTGAATTTGTCAATCGCCATCATACACCGGCTTTCTGCTGGCGTTATCTTGTTCAGAAACTGAATGCGAAATATGGAATTTTTAATAAAGAAAGATTTAACGATATCCTGGCAGATGCGATTTTCCCTAAGAAGACCAGGGAAAAATGGGTGAAGTATTTAAATGAGCAGAACTATGATATCATTATTACAACTGCCGGTCTGAGTCTTCGCCTTGGTATGCTGGCACCGGAACTGAATGCAAAGACGATTGGCTGGCAGCATAACTGCTATGCCGGATATCTGGATGTGCCTAATGTTGTATTCTGGAAACAGGAATGTCTGCTTCAGGAATATCTGCCCAAATTGGACAGATATATCGTCCTCAGTGATTATGATAAACGCGATTATAAGAAATTCCTGGATATTGATACAGAGGTTAAAATCAATCCGAGAAGTTTCGTAAGCGAACGCAAATGTGATCCAAAATCCAAGCGTTTTCTTATGGCTACCCGTTTCGTATATGCCAAGGGTCTTGACTTGATGATGGAATCCTTTGAGGAATTCTGCAAACAGGATGACGAATGGCAGTTAGATATTATCGGAGCCGGTGATCTTTGGAACCAGATCGTGGCAGATGCCAAAAGACGTGGTATTGAAGACAGAGTTAACTTTGTTGGCTATACCAATGAACCGGAGAAATATTATCTGAATTCATCTATTTTCCTTCTTCCGTCAAGATGGGAAGGGTGGCCGATGGTTATCATGGAAGCTTTTGAGTTTGGTCTTCCGGTTATCGCATTCCATACAGGTGCGATGGATCTGATCATAGATGATGGAAAGACAGGATACCTGCCGGAAGCTTTTGATACAAAGAAATTTACAGATGCAATGTTAAAACTTGCCCATGACGAAGAGCTTCGCAGGGAAATGTCCAGAAATGCAATCTGGAAGTCAGAAGATTTTGCAATTGAAAAAGCTGTCAAAGAATGGAACCGTCTTTTCAACCGTGTGATGGGAATTGAGACATTTTATCAGAAGAATGAAAAGAAGATTCTTGAATGCAGGGAAAAATATCCGTTGAGAACCAGTTATGCTGAATTTGTAAAGGAATATCAGCTAAGGGATAAAACCATTCTTTACGAAGCGTTTGGCGGACGTGGAATGATCTGTAATCCGTATGCTCTTTTCCTGTACCTTCTGGAAAAAGAAGAGTATCAGGATTATACACATATCTGGGTTTTAGATGATTTTGAAGACAACAGGAAGCAGATTGAAAAATACGAGAAATATCCAAATGTAAGATTTGTAAAATATAAGTCAAAGGAATATTGTAAAGATCTTGCAACGGTAAAATATCTGGTAAATAATGTAAGTTTCCCAAGTTATTTCCTTAAGAGAGAAGGACAGGTGCTGATCGATACCTGGCATGGTACTCCGTTAAAGAACATGGGATTTGATATTCCGGGAGCTAATATTTCTCAGGGAAATACAGCAAGAAATCTTCTCAGTGCAGATTATATTGTTTCTTCAGGCCCTTACATGACTGAGACGGCATATAAGAATTCTTATAAAATGCAGAATCTGTATGAGGGAACAATCCTTGAAGAAGGCTTCCCGCGCAATGATAAACTGTTTGAGAATAATCGCGCAGAAATTATTCGGAAACTTCAAAGTTATGGCGTAAATGCAGAAGCGGATAAAAAAATAATCCTTTATGCTCCGACATGGAGAGGTGAGCAGTATAGTCAGCCGGATACAGATTTACAGGACGTATATAAACTGATTCAGATCATAGAAAACAGCATAGATACAAAAGAGTATCAGGTATTGGTTAAACTTCATCAGATCGTATATCATTATCTGAAAGAGAATCAGGTGGAACTGGGAGATGCTCAGGCGAAATTTATCCCTGCTACAATGGATACCAATGAGATTTTGTCTGTAACAGATGTACTTATTTCTGATTATTCCAGTATTTTCTACGATTTCATGCTGACAGGAAAACCGATTCTGTTCTATGTGCCTGATGCAGAAAACTTTGAAGATTACAGAGGATTATATTATGGATTTGACAATCTTCCGGGACCGGCGGTATCTTCACCGGAGAAACTGGGTGAGCTGCTCAAAGATATTCCGGCAGCAGTAAGTTCTTATCAGGAGAAATATGCGAAAGCCAGAGTACAGATATGTCCAAGAGATGACGGAAATGTCTGCAGACGAATCGTTGATGTGATGTTTGACGGAAAAGAACCGGTAAATCCGGTATACCTGAATAAAACAGATAAAGTAAAACTTTTGGTATATGCAGGTGATTTTAGTGATGCACCTGAGACAACGGCATTTTATGAATTCCTGAACAAAGTAGATTTTGAACATTTTGATGTCACTCTGATTGGTAATGGCGCAAAGGAAGAGGAATCTGCAAAGAAATTGAATGAACTGTCAAAAGAAGTGAGGGTATTATACTGGAAACGTTCTTATCCTGCTACAGATGAGGAATATGTATGCCATAAGAAGTTCATGAAAGCAGAGGAAACAGAAGTGCCTGAGATGCTTCTTGATTTCTATAAGCGTGAGCTTCGAAGAATACTGGGAATGTCAAAGTTTGACTATGCTGTAGTATTTACAGATATGAAGAAGTTTTTCCCTGCAATGTCTGGTGCACTGGATGTGAAGCAGATATATGACATAGAAAACTGGCAGGAAGTTCTGAAATTTTAAAAAATTATGTAAGCAGTCTGGTAAGTATAAATACTGGACTGCTTTTTATATTATAGAAATTTTTTTGTAGTATTTCTATGACAGGAAAATATGATAAAGCTTTTCGGGTGCTACTGAAAACGGAGTGAACAGTAACTTTCAGGTGCGCAGATAATTGCGCATGGATTTTAAGGCATTTTTCTCCAGGCGACTGACCTGTGCCTGGGAGATGCCTATTTCCTGAGCCACTTCCATCTGAGTTTTTCCTTCGTAAAAGCGCAGTTCTATGATATGTTTTTCACGTTTGCTTAGACGCTTCATGGCTTCCCTGAGAGACAGATCTTCAATCCAGCGATCTTCTTTATTTTTGGTATCGCTGATTTGATCCATAACATAAAGAGTATCTCCTCCTTCGGTATAAACCGGTTCAAAGAGGCTTACCGGATTTTGAATCGCGTCCAGAGCGTATACGATCATTTCTTTTTCGATACCGATTTCCTGTGCAATTTCGGTGACTGTCGGTTCTTTAAGATGCTGTTTCATATAAGTTTCGCGGGTATAGATCGCTTTATATGCAATGTCGCGAAGAGAGCGGCTTACACGAATGCTGTTATTATCCCTTAGGTATCTTCGGATTTCTCCAATGATCATGGGAACGGCATATGTTGAAAATTTTACCTGTAGAGTTGTGTCAAAGTTATCGATTGCTTTGATCAGGCCGATACAGCCGATCTGAAAGAGATCATCTGCATTTTCGCTGCTGTTTTGAAATCTTCGTATCACACTGAGGACCAGCCGCAGATTTCCTTTGATGTATAATTCACGTGCCTGTTCATCACCTTTTTTGATACGGCTGAACAGTTCTTCTTTTTCTTCTGCATTAAGAACAGGAAGTTTCGCCGTATTGACTCCACAGATTTCTACTTTGTTCAGTGCCATCTTTTTTGAATCCTCCTTATTATCCTTAAACGTAAAACAGTAAAATTTACCTGATAATGTTTCAGTAAGAATGATTCTCAGATGGAGGAATAATTATACTTTTAACTGGAAAATATAAAAAATATTGCCCCTTGACAAAGTAAAGGCTTAAAGCATATCGCTATATCCGCCTGACGCCGCAGCAGGTGTGGATATATGGTTATTTATGTAAACATTTTTCTTCTTCAATCTCCACAAGAATAATATCATCACCAATTCGGCAGATACATTCCCAGGGAATGAGATATTCGCTGTCATGTCCAAAAAGACAACACAGTTTTCCGGGACCAGGCACGATCAAAGCTGTCAGACGATTGGTTTTGCAGTCGAATTCTATATCAACAGGACATCCAAGACTTCGACAGGTACAGGTATTGATTACTTCTTTTTGCTTTAATTCGCAGATTCTCATAGAATTGGAAGATCCTTTCTGAATACAAAGAGTTATCCGTTACCGAGATTGAAATGAACAGTAACGTTATCTGATAACAATTTATGTATTTTTGCGAAAATTTATGCAAGTCCTTTTATTGACACTTCAAATAGAAATACAGTATAATAAACTCATACATAACTGTTCAGTACCATGTTTCTATGTGAAAATATCTCATGGGATAGTAGACTGCTGAATAGTTACAGCTATACAACATAATCTCACAGAAAACGTGATATGACTTAAAAAGGGGGGACGTCCTATGAAGTGTCCATTTTGTAATCAGGATAACACGAGAGTAGTTGATTCCAGACCGGTAGAGGATACAAACTCTATTCGCCGCCGCCGTTTATGCGATGCCTGTGGCAGAAGATTTACTACATATGAGAAAGTGGAGAGTATTCCGCTTACGGTGATCAAGAAAGATCAGAACAGAGAGCAGTACAGTCGTGCCAAGATTCAGGCAGGCATTCTGAGAGCGTGCTATAATAGACCGATATCTATAGATAAAGTGGAAGAAATGATGGATGCCATCGAAGGGGAAATTTTTAATACGGAAGAAAAAGAAATTTCCAGCACAAAGATTGGAGAGATCGTGATGAATCATCTCAAAGATCTGGATGCGGTTGCTTATGTACGTTTCGCATCAGTGTACAGAGAATTTAAAGATGTCAGTACATTTATGGATGAACTGAAGAAGTTTATGAATTAACACATTAATATTGATCAGATGCTGTGAAAAAAAAGATAGCTGCTGTTTTGAGATAGCGGGGGAAAGACCGCATATATCAGACAGCAGTTTTTATATTACAGGTAAGCGGATTGCGAATATCCGATTGACAAATTATTTGGAAATATCCAAAATACAGATGAAAAATGGAGTATATTTTTACATTATAAAAAGCCGGCAGAATTAATTCCACCGACTTTTTATGTGTATTTTTTATGGGGTAGTTAACGAATTAAAAATTAAACAATACCCTGAGCTTTCATAGCATCTACAACTTTCTCAAAGCCTGCGATGTTAGCACCTACAACGTAGTTGCCTTCCATTCCATAACGTTTGGAAGCATCATCAACTTTGTTGAAGATGTCAACCATGATCTGATGAAGTTTTGCATCAACTTCTTCAGCTGTCCAGGAAAGTCTTGCAGAGTTCTGGCACATTTCCAGCGCGGAAGTAGCAACACCACCGGCATTAGCAGCTTTACCAGGCATAAATGTTACGCCGTTTGCCATAAGATAATCTGTTGCTTCACGGGTAGTAGGCATGTTAGCACCTTCTGCAACATATTTGCAGCCGTTTGCGATAAGAGTTTTAACGGCGTCAAGATCAAGCTCGTTCTGTGTTGCGCATGGAAGATAGATATCGCATTTGATATTCCAGATACCTTTTCCTTCTGTGTAAGTAGCGCCTTCAACACGATCAGCATATTCTTTGATACGTCCACGTTTTACTTCTTTGATATCTTTAACGATGTCAAGTTTGATTCCTTCCGGATCATAGATATATCCGTTGGAGTCGCACATAGCAACAACTTTACCGCCAAGTTCAGTAGCTTTTTCTACAGCGTAGATAGCAACGTTACCGGAACCTGTTACGATAAGAGTTTTACCGGAAATTGTATCGTTTTTAGCTTTAACCATCTCGTCAAGCATATATACAAGACCATATCCTGTAGCCTGTGTACGGATTAAAGATCCACCATAGGAAAGACCTTTACCTGTGAGAACACCTTCATATAATCCACGGTTTCTCTTGTACTGTCCGTACAGATAACCGATCTCACGTCCGCCTACACCGATATCACCTGCAGGAACGTCCATGTCAGCGCCGATATATTTGGAAAGCTCTGTCATAAAGCTCTGGCAGAATGCCATAACTTCTCTGTCAGATTTTCCTTTAGGATCGAAGTTGGAACCACCTTTACCGCCGCCGATTGGAAGACCTGTAAGAGAGTTCTTGAAGATCTGCTCAAAACCTAAGAATTTAAGAATTCCCTGGTTTACTGACGGATGGAATCTTAAACCACCCTTGTATGGTCCGATTGCGCTGTTGAACTGTACACGATAACCCTTGTTTACCTGTACAACACCTTTGTCATCTACCCACGGAACACGGAAAGAAATGATTCTTTCTGGCTCAACAAGACGCTCCAGAATGGAAAGTTTGCGGTATTCTTCTTCATTTTTGTCGATTACGACTTTAAGGGAGTCTAAAACTTCCTTTACTGCCTGATGGAATTCAGGCTCATTTGGATTCTGTGCTACGACTCTCTCGTATACCTCTTCAGTATAAGACATAATGATTTCCTCCTCGTCGATCGTTTAAGTTATAATTTTTAAATCGACGTTATTATACACTAAAGTGTTACAAATGGAAAGAGCCAAATGAAATTTTTTTATAAAAATTTTGTGAACAAATTTTGACTTGATAAAAAAAGTTAAATATGAGAAAATGTTAAGAATCATCCATATGATATTGGTCACTATAATTTCTGTAACATTTATGAGCCAGTAGCGAAAGCGGATTGCGAATATCCGATTGACACATGATCTGGTGAAAGAAAAAACAGTTTATATAAAATATAGACCAGATGGAAAAAAAATGCTATACTTTTATTAAATAGCTGAAAGCAGTTATTGTTTTAAGGTTACTGTTCACACACCACTATTCCGCGAGGTGTTTTGGCATGAATATGCCAAAATCCCGAGACATACAAGCCAAAATTCCATTGCCGCAGGCAATCTGGAATGAATTTTGGCTACGTTACTGTGAATGGAGTGAACAGTAACGTTTTAAGGTTTCGGTTACGATTCATTCTATACTTGTTATACCCGGTAACTTGCGGGATATTAGCAGTGAAAAGTAACATTATCGATCAGTATCTCATAACAGATCAGGGATGAAGAGGGGGATTTATTATCGACAAAATTGTGAAGAAAGGGGATTTAATTACATGGCGGGATTTAAAATGAAAGTAACACCTGAAATTGAAAATCTGACTGATATCTGCAAGGAGCATACAAGTCTGGATCTTTCTCTGTATGGAAAATATGATGTAAAGAGAGGTCTGCGTGACATCAATGGAAAAGGCGTTCTTGCGGGGCTGACACAGGTTTCCAATGTCAAAGCTACAAAGATCGTAGATGGTAAAGAAGTTCCATGTGCAGGCAGTCTTTCCTACAGGGGATACGATATTAAAGAACTGACAAAGGGCTTTATTGAAGACGACAGATATGGGTTTGAAGAAGTTACATATTTGTTGTTGTTTGGGAAGCTTCCTGACAAGAAGCAGCTTGCTGATTTTACAGAGCTTCTGGCTGATCAGCGGTCACTCCCGACAAATTTTGTCCGCGATGTTGTAATGAAAGCACCAAGTAAGGATATTATGAATGCTCTTTCAAGAAGCGTGCTCACATTATATTCTTATGATACAAATCCAGATGACACGTCATTGCCAAATGTACTCAGACAATGTCTGAATCTTATCAGTGTATTTCCACTGCTGTCTGTCTATGGTTATCAGGCCTATAACCATTACATAAAGGGAAAGAGCCTTTATATCCATAATCCGAAGAAAGAACTTTCAACGGCAGAGAACATTCTGAGAATGTTAAGACCAGATAAGAAATACTCACATCTGGAAGCGAAGATTCTGGATATTGCACTTATTCTTCATATGGAGCATGGCGGAGGTAATAACTCTACATTTACAACTCATGTTGTCTCTTCATCAGGAACCGATACTTATTCTGCGATTGCGGCAGCACTTGGATCCTTAAAAGGACCAAAACATGGCGGCGCAAACATTAAAGTTGTCAAAATGTTCAATGATATGAAGAAAGAAGTTAAGGACTGGAAAGATGAAGACGAAGTCCGTGCATACTTAAAAAAACTTCTTCATAAAGAAGCATTTGATCAGAAAGGACTGATCTATGGTATGGGACATGCCATCTATTCTGTATCTGATCCGCGAGCCGAAGTGTTTAAAACTTATGTGGAAACACTGGCAAGGGAGAAGGACAGAATGAAGGATTATGGTCTGTATTCTATGGTAGAACGTCTGGCACCGGAAGTAATTGCAGAGGAACGTCGTATTTATAAAGGGGTAAGTGCCAATGTGGATTTCTACAGTGGCTTTGTCTACAGTATGCTGGATCTTCCGCTTGAGCTGTTTACGCCGATGTTTGCAGTTGCGCGTATCGTAGGATGGAGTGCTCACCGAATGGAAGAGCTTATCAATGCTGACAAGATCATTCGTCCTGCATATAAGAACGTTCTGGAACCGGCGGTATACGTTCCACTTAATGAGCGTTGATCGTAAAAAATACAAATAAAGGAATAGCTGCAAATGTTTAAATGTTTTTTTCCGGATGAATATGTGGATTCTACTTATGTGATTGACTTTGATAATCTGTATGCGCAAGGATACAGGGGGCTTTTATTTGATATAGATAATACTTTAGTACCCCATGGCGCACCGGCAGATGAGAGAGCATGCGCATTGTTTGCACATTTGAAGGAACTTGGCTTTAAGTGTTGTTTCCTGTCGAATAATCAGTATGAAAGAGTTTCCTCTTTTAATGATGCGATAGGAGAATATTTCATAGAAGATGCACACAAGCCTTCAACGAAGAATTATATCAGGGCGATGGAACTTCTTGGAACTGACAGGAGTAATACGATTTTTGTGGGAGACCAGCTGTTTACTGATATATTTGGAGCGAAACGTGCAGGAATCCGTAATATTCTGGTGAAACCACTCAATCCGAAAGAAGAGATTCAGATCGTACTTAAGAGATACCTTGAAAGAATTGTGCTATATTTTTACCGTAAAGAGGAGGGGAATTCATGAACCATATTGTTATCATAGGATTTATGGGTTCAGGAAAAACAAAAGTAGGAAAACGTCTGGCAAAGGATTTTAATCTGCCGTTTATAGATGTTGACCGCGTAGTAAGTAAAAAGATGAACCTTACAATGAAAGAGATTTTTGAAAGATTTGGAGAACCATTTTACAGAGCACTTGAGACTACTGTAATTAAGGCTTTAATCGATGATCCGGAACTGAAGGTTATTTCACTGGGAGCCGGACTGCCGATGCAGGAGCAGAATGCCAAATATATCAAGAAGCTTGGGACTGTGGTATATCTGAAAGGATCTTACGCTACATTGAAGAAGAGACTGGAGAATTCCAGCAATAATCCTTTGATCGAAGGTGAAGATAAAGAAGACAAGATCAAGAAACTTCTGAAACAAAGAGATCCGGTTTATGCGAAGTTTGCGGATGTTGAGATGGTCACAGGAGACAAGCCTTTTGAGGATCTGATCGCCCAGCTTGAAGAAAAATTAAAAACATATGTAAAAAATAGTTGAAAAAAGCGTCGGAATATTATAAAATTAAATAAGAGTGTGTCACGAAGATGAAGAATGAGAAAGACACACACTTTGAACCGGCTGTTGCTGTAAATGCCATTTCAGAATGAAAACCGGCGGGAAACAGCATCGCTGAACTTGTACTATTAAGGAGGAAATATAACTATGATTTCAGCAGGTGATTTCAAAAACGGTATCACACTTGAAATTGACGGAAACGTATGTCAGATTGTTGAATTCCAGCACGTAAAACCAGGAAAGGGTGCTGCTTTCGTAAGAACAAAATACAAAAATATCATCACAGGAGCAGTTCTTGAAAAATCTTTCCGTCCTACAGAGAAATTCCCGGCAGCACGTATCGAGCGTGTAGATATGCAGTATCTGTATGATGATGGTGATCTGTACTATTTCATGAACGTAGAGACATATGATCAGGTTGGTCTTACAAAGGATCAGGTTGGCGATTCTCTTAAATTCGTTAAAGAGAACGAAATGGTTAAGATTTGTTCCCATAACGGAAACGTATTTGCTATCGAGCCACCTCTGTTCGTAGAACTTGAAGTTACTGAGACAGAGCCAGGATTCGCAGGAAATACAGCACAGGGCGCTACGAAACCGGCTACTGTAGAAACAGGTGCACAGGTTCAGGTTCCGCTGTTCGTTAACCAGGGCGATAAACTGAAAATCGATACAAGAACAGGAGAATATCTCTCCAGAGTATAATTGCAGGTTATCATTAAGGATTTGCGGTTATAAGAACGTAATCAGACTGCCATCGGTGAAGACCGGTGGCAGTTTTTGTATAGGAGGAATGAAGTGATGGAATACGTAACACTTGGAAAAACAGGATTAAAAGTTTCCAGAATGGGGCTTGGTGGAATCCCGATTCAGAGAATTGATGCAGAAGGAACAAAAAGTCTGCTACATAAACTGGCAGATCAGGGTGTGAATTATATTGATACAGCCAGAGGCTATACAGTAAGTGAAGAGTATCTTGGATATGCGTTAGAAGGCATCAGAGATAAATTTGTACTTGCAACAAAGTCTATGGCGCGCACAAAAGAATCTATGGCGGCAGATATTGAGAAGAGTCTTCATAATCTTCGCACAGATTATATTAATCTGTACCAGGTACACAATCCAAGTATGGAGCAGTTGGATCAGGTGCTGGCAGCAGGCGGTGCTCTTGAGGCATTACAGGAAGCAAAGGCGGCAGGCAAGATCGGACATATTGGATTAACTGCACATTCAACAGAAGTATTTGCACGTGCGCTGGAACTGGACTGGGTAGAGACGATTATGTTCCCATATAATATCGTAGAGAGCCAGGGTGAGGAACTGATTGCAAAATGTAAAGAGAAAAATATCGGATTTATTGATATGAAACCACTGGCAGGAGGCGCTATTGAGAACGGAACACTGGCACTTCGCTATATCTGTGCCAATAAGAATGTCACAATCGTAATTCCTGGAATGGCAGAAGAGAAGGAAATGGAAGAAAACATCAAAGCCTGTCTTGATTCTTCTCCGTTAAATGAGAAGGAATTGAAAGAAATTGAAGAAGTCAGAGAACAGCTTGGCACAAATTTCTGCCGCAGATGTAACTATTGTGCTCCATGTAGTGTGGGAATCGATATTTCGGGTGTGTTCCTGTTCGCAGGATATCTTAACCGTTACGGACTGGGAGACTGGGCAAGAAACCGTTACAGTTCTCTTGCAGTGAAGGCTTCCGCCTGTATAGAATGCGGCAAATGTGAAACCAGATGTCCGTACCATCTGCCAATTCGCGAAATGTTGAAAGAATGTGCACAACAGTTTGGTGAATAAAAAACATCCACAGGGAATTACCCTGTGGATGTTTTTATGGACCTGGCGGGAATTGAACCCGCGTCCGAAAGCCTATTCATTAAGGCATCTCCCATCACAGTCGCTGTTTTAACATTCCCTCAATGATACGCCCACCGACAGGCTTATCATCTTAGTAGCTTCATAATACATCTACCGGGGCAAAGCTTACCCGGCAAGGTTTCTCACATAGTCGACGCCAGATTCCTGAAGTGTGAGTGCATCAGGGCTGACGAGCAGCAATTAGGCTGCTAACGCGTACTGTTCGTCTGCGTTTATATTTAGTTTCCCGGTTGGTACGCAGTCCAGGAGTCTGCGGATGGCTTCCCCAACTTCAAAGCCCCCGTCGAAACCAGTACAAGCCCTGAATATGACTCTTGCTACGCTGTCCTTTTATAAAACAGCACTGGTGGTAAGACGAAAGCGTGTTTCTTAATGTTGGCATATATTATATGCCAGATGAATTTAATTATATGAAAGAATTTAAACGCTGTCAAGTCTATTTTTGCTAAAATTTCTTTTTGTTTCTTTTGTATGTTCACAAAACCTACATAAATCTTTGCTATAGTACCGTTATAGAAAATTACAGATGATTGTTCATATTTCAATTTCATATAAAATGAACAATGATTTAGCTGATGAAAGAAGAAGCAGCAGGGTAGGATACGAGCTGCTTTGAAAGATAAAAAAGAAAACGGAGGAGATAAAGATGGATGCATTGAAAATCCTGGTGGTAGATGATGAAAGTCGTATGAGAAAACTGGTAAAGGACTTCCTGATAAAGAAGAATTTTCAGGTGCTTGAGGCAGGTAACGGTGAGGAGGCTATGGATATCTTTTATGAAGAAAAGGATATCGCGCTGATCATTCTTGATGTCATGATGCCGAAGATGGACGGATGGGAAGTCTGCCGTGAAATCCGTAAAAATTCAAAGGTGCCGATCATTATGCTGACAGCGAGAAGCGATGAGAGAGACGAACTACTCGGATTTGATCTGGGAGTAGATGAATATATTTCCAAGCCATTCAGCCCGAAGATTCTTGTGGCGAGAGTAGAAGCAATTCTCCGACGTACCGGTCAGAGTAATCCGGAAGATGTGCTTTCGGCAGGTGGTATCGTGATAGACAAAGCCGCACATCTGGCTACCGTAGATGGCAATCCGATGGAATTAAGCTTCAAGGAATTTGAACTTCTGACTTATTTCCTGGAGAACGAGGGAATAGCTCTTTCCAGAGAGAAGATTCTTAATTCTGTATGGAATTACGACTACTTCGGAGATGCCCGTACCATTGATACCCATGTCAAGAAACTCAGAAGCAAAATGGGTGACAAAGGTGAATATATCAAAACTGTATGGGGCATGGGTTATAAGTTTGAGGTAGACGAATGACAGTAAATGAGAATACAGGTGAGAAAGGGCTTCCAGGTGAAAAAACTGATGAAAAAGAAATTCAAAAAAAATTAAAGAATGAGTCAGCGCCTGCTGAAAAATCACAAAAAAATAAGAAACGTAAGAAACGAGTCAAAGCTAAAAAATTTCATTCTCTGAAGCATCAGATTTCAGTGTTGTTTATAGGATTGCTGTTATTATCTATTTTCGGCATTACTCTGATTAACGGTCTGTTTCTTGAAAAGTATTACGTGTCCAAGAAAGTGGAAGCACTAGAAGAAGCAAAAGTACTTTTATCCCAGATGAATCTGGATGATATACTGGAATATGACACAGATTCGGGAGAAGACACAAAAGAAGCAAAAGCTGAGATTCCGGATGAGATTGAATGGAACAGTTCCAGAAATAACCTTACGTGGATCATTGTAAATGAGGAGAACAGTGGATATTATTACTGGGGCGAGAATAATATGGCCAAGATGCTCCGAAGTAAATTATTCGGATATGTGAATGATCTTGATAAGGATATGGAGCGCAGCCGTATTCTCAAACAGACAGATACCTGTACTATGTGGCAGGTACATGACCGATTTGCAGGTATGGAATATGTAGAATGTTGGGGGCAGTTTGATAATGGCTATTATTTCCTGATCCGTTCTCCACTGGAAAGTATAAAAGAAAGCGTTGCTATTTCTAATAGTTTTTATTTTGTTGTAGGAGCGATCATAGTTGTGATCAGCGGATTGATCATTCTGGTAGTAACAAGTCGTATTACCCGACCAATCAGTGAACTGACAAAGTTGTCAGAAAAGATGTCGGACCTTGATTTTGAGGCAAGATATCAGAGCTGGGCGGGAAATGAGATTGATGTGCTTGGTGACAATTTCAACAAGATGTCCAGAAAACTGGAAAGTACGATTTCTGAACTGAAATCGGCAAATAACAAATTGCAGAAGGATATTGAAGATAAGATCAAGATTGATGAAATGCGTAAAGAATTTCTGGATAACGTATCACACGAGCTGAAAACTCCGATCGCGTTGATTCAGGGCTACGCAGAAGGTCTGAATGAAAATATTTCCGATGATCCGGAGAGCAGAGAGTTTTACTGTGAAGTTATCATGGATGAAGCATCCAAAATGAATAAACTGGTAAAGAATCTGTTGACCTTAAATCAGCTGGAATCCGGTAAAGATGCTCCGGTGATGGAGCGCTTCGATATTGTATCTCTGATAAAAGGAGTGCTTGACTCTATGCACATTATGATTGAGCAAAAAGAGGCAACAGTGATTTTTGAAGAGACAGAGCCCGTATACGTCTGGGCAGATGAATTTAAAACGGAAGAAGTTGTAACAAATTATACAAGCAATGCGTTAAATCATCTGGATGGAGAACGTAAGGTGGAAATCAAAGTACTCCATGAGGGTGACTGCGTAAAAGTGACGGTATTTAACACAGGAACTCCGATTCCGGAAGAGGATATTCCAAATCTCTGGAATAAATTCTATAAAGTAGATAAAGCACGTACAAGAGAGTATGGCGGAAGCGGCATTGGACTTTCGATTGTTAAGGCGATTGTTGAGGGCATGAACCAGAAGTATGGCGTGTGTAACTATGATAACGGTGTTGAGTTCTGGTTTACGCTGGATTGCAGACAGTAAGAAATTAAGAGAACATTGTCAGATGATCTTTCCTGTAAAGTAAAAGACCTGTCTTTCAGTCAGAAGTATGCGATAACTAATGAATAGTAGCAGATGACTGAAATAAAAGAAAATAAAAAGAAACAAAAACAGACAGTTGCAAAGAAATTATACTTTGCAACTGTCTGTTTTTGGGTTATACTGTATTGTAGCTATGCAAATATAGCGGGCGGATATTCTTATCCGTCGGATCTGAATCAAAGGTAAAACAGACAGTTGATTCAGTTTGACAGGTACTCTGAGGTATACTTGGATTACTATATAATGAGGAAAAAGATAATGATATAGGAGGACAACATGATAGCGATAATCGATTACGACGCCGGAAATATCAAAAGCGTGGAAAAAGCACTTCATTATCTTGGAGAAGAAACAATTGTAACCCGTGATCCGCAGACTTTATTAAGTGCAGATAAAGTGATTCTGCCGGGAGTGGGAAGTTTTGGGCAGGCTATGGAGAATCTCCATACATATGGACTTGTACCGGTGATCCATGAGATTGTAGAGAAGAAGACCCCGTTTCTGGGAATCTGCCTTGGACTTCAGCTCCTTTTTGAAAGCAGTGAAGAAACCCCTGGGGTAGAGGGACTTGGAATCCTGAAAGGTAAAATCGTTAAGATTCCACCGGTAGCAGGACTTAAGATTCCGCATATGGGCTGGAACTCTCTGCATCTTCAGAATAATGGCAGATTGTTTGAAGGAATTCCGGAACAGACCTATGTATATTTTGTTCATTCCTATTATTTGCAGGCAGAGGATCCTGAAATCATAAAAGCAACGACAGAATATAGCACCTGCATTCATGCATCTGTAGAGAAAGACAATGTATTTGCGTGTCAGTTTCATCCGGAAAAGAGCAGCAAATGGGGACTGAAAATACTTAAGAATTTTGCTGCTATCGGAAAAACAACAGAAACTGACGAAAAGGAGGGAAGATAAATGTTTACAAAGAGAATTATTCCCTGCCTGGATGTAAATAATGGACGTGTGGTAAAGGGCGTTAATTTTGTTCAGCTTCGTGATGCCGGTGATCCGGTGGAGATTGCGAAGGCTTATGATGCGGCGGGAGCAGATGAACTGGTATTTCTGGATATTACAGCATCCTGCGAACAGAGAGACACCGTCGTAGATATGGTAAGACGTGTAGCTGCCAATGTATTTATTCCTTTTACAGTAGGCGGCGGAATTCGTACAGTAGATGATTTCAAGAAGCTGTTAAGAGAAGGCGCGGATAAAATTTCTGTAAATTCTGCGGCTATCGACAGACCGGAGCTTATCAGTGAAGCGGCAGATAAATTCGGAAGCCAGTGTGTTGTAGTTGCCATTGATGCCAAGAGAAGAGAAGATGGCGGCTGGAATATCTACAAACATGGTGGAAGACTGGATACAGGAATTGATGCTGTAGAATGGGCGAAGAAAGTGGAAGCCCTTGGCGCAGGTGAGATTCTTCTTACCAGCATGGACTGCGATGGAACGAAAGCGGGATATGATCTGAAACTTACCAGAGCAATCGCAGATGCAGTATCCATTCCGGTGATCGCATCAGGCGGTGCAGGTACATTGGAGCATTTTTATGATGCGCTTACAGAAGGAGGAGCAGATGCTGCGCTGGCTGCGTCTTTGTTCCATTATAAAGAACTGGAGATTTCACAGGTTAAGGATTACCTGGCAGACAGAGGAATTTCCGTGAGAAAGTAGAAAAGAGGTATCATAGTTATGTCAGCTATTACAGGTGACTGGCTGGAGGCATTGAAAGGTGAATTCCACCAGCCGTATTATGCCAAGCTTTATAAAACGGTAATGTCTGAATATCAGACAAGAAAGATTTTTCCACCGGCAGACGAACTGTTTAATGCGTTTCACTTTACGCCTCTTCATGAGGTGAAGGTAGTGATTCTGGGGCAGGATCCGTATCATAATGACGGACAGGCACATGGATTATGCTTTTCTGTAAAAAGAGGAGTAGAGACACCTCCGTCGCTGGTGAATATTTATCAGGAGCTCCATGATGACTGTGGATGTTATATTCCGAATAACGGAAATCTGGAGAAATGGGCGAAGCAGGGTGTGCTTCTTTTGAACACAGTTCTGACAGTACGTGCACATCAGGCTAACTCACACAGAGGAATTGGCTGGGAACAGTTTACAGATGCCGCGATCCAGGTTCTGAATGAACAGGATCGTCCAATCGTATTTTTGTTATGGGGACGTCCGGCACAGATGAAGAAATCCATGCTGAACAATCCGAAACATCTGATCCTGGAAGCACCTCATCCAAGTCCATTATCTGCTTACAGAGGATTCTTTGGGTGTAAGCATTTCAGCAAAACAAACGAATTTCTGATTGCCAACGGTCTGAAACCGATCGACTGGCAGATAGAAAATATATAAGAAAAGAGGTAATGTGTAGTCAGAAGAAAGACACACAGCAACAACATGAATCAGAAAAATAATTTAGTAAAAAATGCATCCTTTCTGATGATTGCGGCAATGGTTTCCAAGGTAATCGGGCTGCTGTATAAGAGTCCGCTTTCCAACATTATCGGAAGCCTTGGAATGGGATATACAAGTCTTGCGCAGAATGCGTACATGATTCTTCTGATGATCGCGTCATTCAGCATTCCGCAGGCAGTATCAAAACTGATTTCCGAGCGCATTGCTCTGAAAGATTACAGGAATGCGCATAAGTTCTTTAAGGGAGCTATGATCTATGCGATGATCATTGGAGGTGCAGTAGCACTGTTTTGTCTCTTCGGGGCAGGATTGATTATTCCAAGCAATCAGAAAGATGCAATTCTTGCGTTGCAGATCCTTGCGCCGACCATTTTCCTGTCCGGAATTCTGGGCGTGTTCAGGGGATATTTCCAGGCATATAGAAACATGATGCCTACATCTATTTCTCAGATTATTGAACAGGTATTTAATGCGGCAGTCAGTCTTCTGGCAGCCTGGGGATTTATCAACGTATTTGCGGATGGAACAGAGAACAGCATTGCGAAATGGGGAGCTGCGGGATCTACAGTAGGAACAGGAGCCGGTGTGGTCACCGCATTGATTTTTATGCTTCTGGTATACGGCGTGAATCGTGGAAAGATTATGCATCGTGTAAACAGAGATCATAAGCATCAGGAAGAGTCATATAAAGATATTTTCCGCGTGATCGTACTGGTAGTTTCGCCAATCATCCTCAGCGCATTTGTATATAATGTCAATGCATATATTAATGGATATCTTTTCTCGGATATTCTTGGCAGAAGAGGCGGAGACGCAACACAGATTGGCATTCTCTATGCAGAATACGCAACTTACTTTATGACGATTATTAATATCCCACTGACCTTATCCAGTACAGCGCCGACTTCTATGATTCCTGAAGTATCTGCGTTGTATGCTACAGGAGATATTGAGGCAACCAGAGAATGTATCGATCAGACGGTGCAGCTTTCTATGGTAGTTTCTGCGCCGTGTGCGATGGGACTTGCAGTACTTGCACAGCCAATTGTATTCCTGCTTTATGGAAATTCCACAGGGCTTGCAGCGAATCTGCTCATCCTTGGATCATTTTCCATTCTCCTAAACGGAATGTCAAATATTTCTAATGGTGTTCTGCAGGCAATCGGACAGCAGAAGATTCCGGTTATCACAGCTGCAATTGCATTGGTTGTGGATATCATTGTGGTAGTGGTATTGCTGTTTACGACAAACCTGGGAGTTTATGCACTGCTGATTGCGATGGTGATTTATTCTATCGTTGTATGCGTGCTGAATGATCTGGCAATGAAGAAATATCTGCAGTACAAGAATCCATGGAAAAAGGGTTACCTGTATCCGATTCTTGCATCTGTTCCAATGGGAATCGTTGCAGGATGCATCTGCTATGGATTGAATATTTTTGTGAAATCCAACTTCATCTGCCTGATCGTTTCGATTCCAATCGCGGCAGTTGTTTATCTGCTTGCTTATCTGATTATCAGTAAGCCATCAGAGGCAGAATTGAGAAGAATACCGGGAGGAAGCTATCTTGTAAAAGTTGCTGAGAAACTTCCGTTCTGGCAGAATAATAATTAAATAAAAGTAAAAGAGCTGTATTCCAGATACTGTTACATTTCTACGCAAGAATATAAAACAGATATCTGTGTGATACAGCTCTTTTATTTGCTTAACAGATATAATTTAAATAGGGAAATATTATTTCAACTGGAAAATAAATGGATATAAAAGCCCTTATTATCTACCGGTTATTTCTTCTGTGTTTTTTTCAGATTTTTCTGAGCAGTGGAGAGCATCAGTTTGATTCGGTTCAGCTGGTTAACTTCGCTGGCGCCTGGATCATAGTCGATGGCTACAATGTTTGCTGTAGGATATTCGCGGCGGATTTCTTTGATAACACCCTTACCCACAATATGGTTCGGCAGACATCCGAAAGGCTGGATACAAACAATATTCGGAACATCTCCATGGATCAGTTCCATCATCTCCCCTGTCAGGAACCATCCTTCACCTGTCTGGTTTCCGGTGGAAACGATCGGAGATGCCATTTTTGCCAGATCTCTGATATCAGCAGGCGGTGCGAAATGACGGCTCTGCGCAAGGGCTTCGCTTGCAGGCTTTCTCACCCATTCGATTGCTTTGATTCCCCAGTTTGCCATGGTTGCCTTGGACCTCTTGAAGCCAAGATTTTCTACCTTGAAGTTCTGATTATAGAAACAGTAGCACATGAAATCGATCAGATCCGGTACAACTGCCTCAGCACCTTCAGATTCCAGAAGCTCTGCCAGATGATTATTTGCAGCAGGCAGGAACTTGACAAGGATCTCACCTACGATGCCGACACGAGGCTTCTTCACATCGCTGATCGGAATTGTGTCAAATTCATGAACCATTTCACGGCACATTTTCTTAAACTGGCTGTGGCTGACACTGCTTCCGCTTAAGAAAGAAATCACACGCTGTTCCCAGATTTTGTGCTTTCTGTTTACGATTCCCTTTTCCAGTTCGTAAGGACGCATACGGTATACGCATTTCATCAGGATATCTCCGAATACGGCACCGTACGCAACTTTTTTTACCAGTGGAAGGGTAAGTTTGAATCCCGGGTTGCTTTCCAGACCACTTAAGTTGACGGAAATAACCGGAATCTGCTCCATACCGGCTTTCTTTAACGCGCGGCGGATAAATGCAATGTAGTTGGAAGCACGACATCCACCGCCTGTCTGTGACATGACAACGGCTGTCTTATTCAGGTCATATTTGCCGGAAAGCAATGCATCCATGATTTGACCAACCACGATCAGAGACGGATAGCAGGCATCATTATTTACGTATTTCAGACCTACATCTACGGCGTGTTTGTTATCGTTTGGAAGTACTTCCAGATTATATCCGCAGGAATTGAAAGCTGCCTGTAAAAGGCTGAAATGGAACGGCGACATCTGCGGACAGAGAATCGTATAATCCTTTCTCATTTCCTTTGTGAAGGATACTTTATCAATAGAAGCCGGTTTGATATTACGTTTCTGTCCCTGAGCTTTCTTTGCACGGATCGCAGCGATCAGGGAGCGGATACGGATCCTTGCTGCACCGAGGTTGTTTACTTCATCAATCTTTAAGCAGGTATAGATTTTGTCGCTTCCGTCGAGAATTTCATAAACCTCGTCAGTAGTAACGGCATCCAGACCACATCCAAAGGAGTTGAGCTGAATCAGGTCGAGGTCATCACGAGTCTTAATGTAGTTTGCGGCTGCATACAGTCTGGAATGATACATCCACTGGTCATTTACACGAATCGGACGTTCTATAGGTGCCAGATGAGAGATGGAATCCTCAGTAAGTACAGCGATTCCATAACTGTTGATCAGATCCGGGATACCGTGATGGATTTCGGGATCAATGTGGTATGGGCGTCCTGCGAGAACAATACCGTGACGGCCTGTTTCTTCCAGATATTTCAGAGTCTCCTCGCCCTTTTTCTGCACATCGCGGCGGGCAGCAGCCATTTCTTCCCATCCTTTATGTGCCGCAGCTTTGACTTCTTCAACCGGGATATCCTTGAATTCCTCTATCAGACGCTTGGTCAGGATTTCCTCAGAGGTAAACGCAAGGAACGGATTGCGGAAATCAATGGACGGATCATTTAATTCATCTACATTGTTCTTGATATTCTCTGCATAGGAAGTAACAATCGGGCAGTTGTAATGGTTGACTGCATCCGGAAATTCGTTACGTTCATATGGGATACATGGGTAGAAAATAAATTTCACACCATTTCGGATCAGCCATGTCACATGACCATGTGCAAGCTTAGCCGGGTAACATTCGGACTCACTTGGGATGGATTCAATTCCCAGCTCGTAAATCTTTCTGGTGGAAGTAGGTGAAAGAACAACCTCGTACTTCAGTTCTGTAAAGAAAGTATACCAGAAAGGATAATTTTCAAACATATTCAGAACACGCGGGATACCTACCTTGCCTCGCGTTGCCTTGTCAGCACTGAGAGGTGTGTAGGAGAAAATACGTTTATATTTATATTCATAAAGGTTCGGAATATGATCTTTGTTTTTCTCTTTGCCAATACCGCGTTCGCAACGGTTTCCGCTGACATACTGGCGGCCGCCGGAGAACTTGTTGATAGTCAGACGACAGTTGTTGGTACATCCGCGGCAGTTTGCCATGGAAGTTGTATATTTCAGCTCATTGATTTTGTCAATGGAGAGCATAGTAGTTTCTGAGCCTTCCTGATGGCGCTCGCGGGCAATCAGTGCGGCACCGAAGGCACCCATGATTCCGGCGATATCCGGGCGGATGGCCTCGCAGTTGGCAATTTTTTCGAAACTTCTCAGAACTGCATCATTGTAGAAAGTACCACCCTGTACAACGATGTGTCTGCCAAGTTCGGAAGCATCAGAAACTTTGATAACCTTATAGAGTGCATTTTTGATAACAGAGTAAGCAAGACCTGCGGAAATATCGGAAACCTCAGCTCCCTCTTTCTGTGCCTGCTTTACCTTGGAATTCATGAAAACAGTACATCTGGTACCAAGATCAATAGGATGCTGTGCAAAAACAGCAGCTTTTGCGAAATCCTGTACTGTATAATTCAGGGATTTGGCAAAGGTTTCAATGAAGGAACCGCATCCGGAGGAACACGCTTCATTCAACTGTACGCTGTCAACGGTCTTATTGCGGATTTTGATACATTTCATATCCTGTCCGCCGATATCCAGGATACAGTCTACCTCAGGGTCAAAGAAAGCAGCTGCATAGTAATGAGATACGGTTTCAACCTCGCCCTCATCCAGGAGCAGGGCAGCCTTGATCAGAGCCTCGCCGTAACCTGTAGAGCAGGAATAAGCAATCTTTGCATCTTTGGGAAGCAGTTCGTAAATCTCTTTAATAGAACGGATGGTAGTTTTTAACGGGTTTCCGTTGTTGCTGCTGTAGAAAGAGTAGAGAAGTGTTCCGTCTTCGCCTACCAGCGCAGTTTTGGTTGTGGTGGAACCTGCATCAATACCCAGATAGCAGTTTCCTTTATATGTAGCCAGATCTCCTGTTTTTACCTTATAGGAACTCTGACGTTTTGCAAATGCATCGTATTCTTCCTGAGAAGTGAAAAGCGGTTCCATACGTTCTACTTCGAAATCCAGCTTAATGGAATTGCGGAGTCTGTCTTTCATTTCTGTCAGGGAAATGGAGTTGTCTTCTTTTGCATTTAATGCAGAACCAATGGCTGCAAAAAGATGGGAGTTCTCCGGAATGATAGTGTGTTCCTCATCCAGCTTCAAAGTACGGATAAAGGATTCTCTCAGTTCGGACAGGAAGTGGAGCGGACCACCCAGGAATGCAACATGTCCACGAATGGGTTTTCCGCAGGCAAGACCGGAGATGGTCTGGTTTACAACTGCCTGGAAAATAGAAGCTGACAGATCCGGTTTGGTTGCACCGTCATTGATCAGCGGCTGGATATCAGTTTTGGCGAAAACACCGCAGCGTGCAGCAATCGGGTAGAGTGCCTTGTAATCTTTGGCATATTCGTTCAGACCTGTTGCATCTGTCTGGAGAAGAGAAGCCATCTGGTCGATGAAAGAACCGGTACCGCCTGCACAGATACCATTCATACGCTGTTCTACGTTTCCGTTTTCAAAATAAATGATCTTGGCATCCTCACCGCCAAGCTCGATGGCGACATCTGTCTTTGGTGCCAGCTTCTGCAGAGAAGTAGAAACGGCAATAACCTCCTGGGTAAAAGGAACGCCCAGATGATTGGCAAGGGTCAGACCGCCGGAACCTGTGATCACAGGATGGAGAGTCATCTCACCATACTGATCAAAGGCCTCCTGAAGAAGGTCTGCAAGGGTTTCCTGAATGTTCGCAAAATGACGCTTATAATCCGCGAAAATGAGATTTTCATTCTCATCTAAGATCGCGATCTTTACAGTAGTGGAACCAATGTCAATTCCAAGTGTTTTGTAATTCATAAAGTAAATTCAAGCCTCCTCGTATTGTATATAAACAAAGTTGAAATTTTCCTGTTACTGTTCATGCTGATATCATGCAAAGCGTGTTGCCGGACATGAAGTAAACAGTAAAAATCTATCCTGTTCTTTCCTATTAAATACCTGTTTCCAGATATGGAATATTCCGTAATATTATACGCTAATGGTCTGGAAAAGACAATATGAAAGTTTACCAAGGTTTGAGTGAATTGCAGTTGAAAATTCAGCTATTTCAAGATATAATAAAAAAAGTAATTTTTATCAAGAGGAGAAGAATAATGGCAGAATATAAACTTCTGAAAACAGAGGGGCGTGCCAAACGTGCGGAGTTTCATACAGTGCATGGTACGATCCAGACTCCTGTTTTTATGAATGTGGGAACGATCGGTGCGATTAAAGGCGCTGTATCCACTATGGATTTACAGCAGATCGGAACACAGGTAGAATTATCAAATACTTATCATCTTCATGTGCGCCCGGGTGATAAAATAGTAAAGCAGTTAGGTGGCCTTCATAAATTTATGGTATGGGACAAACCGATCCTTACAGATTCAGGCGGATTCCAGGTATTTTCCCTTGCAAAGCTGAGAAAGATCAAAGAAGAGGGAGTCTATTTTAACTCCCATATTGACGGACATAAGATCTTTATGGGGCCGGAAGAGAGTATGCAGATCCAGTCCAATCTTGCCTCCACTATTGCCATGGCATTTGATGAATGCCCCAGCAGTGTGGCTGACAGGGATTATGTGCAGAAATCCGTAGACAGAACCACACGATGGCTTGCCCGCTGCAAGGCAGAGATGGCAAGACTGAACAGTCTGCCGGATACCATTAACAAAGAACAGCTTCTGTTTGGAATCAACCAGGGCGCTGTTTATGAAGATATCCGTATTGAGCATGCCAAAGCGATCTCTGAAATGGATCTGGATGGCTATGCTGTCGGTGGTCTGGCAGTTGGAGAAACCCATGAAGAGATGTACAGGATCCTGGATGCGGTAGTCCCCTATCTTCCTCAGAATAAACCTACTTACCTGATGGGCGTGGGAACACCGGCCAATATTCTGGAAGGTGTTGAACGTGGAATTGATTTCTTTGACTGCGTATATCCAAGCCGTAACGGTCGTCATGGACATGTATATACCAATCATGGAAAAATGAATCTGTTCAATGCAAAATATGAACTGGACACACGTCCTATCGAAGAGGGCTGCCAGTGTCCTGCATGCCGGCATTACAGCAGAGCCTATATCCGTCATTTGCTGAAAGCAAAGGAAATGCTGGGAATGCGTCTCTGTGTACTTCACAATCTGTATTTCTATAATCATATGATGGAAGAGATCCGAGATGCTCTTGATGCAGGAAACTTCGCAGAATATAAGAAAATGCGGCTGGAAGGCTTTGAAGAGGGTAAAATAAACTCGAAAAGATAATCTGTATATAAAATAATTATTAAATATGCCAAAAACTCTTGAAGTAAAGCGGTTTTTTGTGTATGATGTGTAGTGACGCTTTAATCGGATTGTTCTGTATGAAATACAAGGATTCGTACGGAAAGTAACAGAGATTATAAGTGGATTGCAAAGCAGCTCTTCAGTATGAGCAGCCGTCAGGACGGTCTGTAAATATGTGATGGACTGCAAATATGCAGAATAACAGGAAAAGTTACAGGAGGAATCAAAAATGGACGCATCAAGCGGAATGGGTATGGTTGGCGCTATTGTCTGGATGGTAGTACTGTTCGGAATTATGTACTTCTTAATGCTTCGCCCTCAGAAAAAAGAGCAGAAGAGACTTCAGGCAATGTTAAATGACATGGAAGTTGGCGACAGCATTGTTACTACCGGCGGCTTTTATGGAGTTGTCATTGACATGACAGAAGAAGATGTGATCGTAGAATTCGGTAATAACAAAAACTGCCGTATTCCAATGAGAAAACAGGCAATCGCTGAAGTTGAGAAAGCCGGAAGCGCTGCCGAATAATGAAAGAGATATAAAAAAGCAGAACCTATAGTCAGTGATGACTGTGGTTCTGCTTTTTTTATAATAAAATGTCCGGAAAAAAACACTTTTATATTTTTTCACTTTAATAGGTTGAAATCTGTCGGAAAGTGCGTTATTATAATAACAATTACGCAATTAGAGTATTTTTGGAGGAAATTATTATGGATTATAAGATTGCATTGATCCCCGGCGACGGAATCGGACCGGAAATCGTAAGAGAAGCAAAGAAAGTACTGGACAAGGTATGCGAGAAATATGGACACAGCTTTTCCTATTCAGAAGTTCTGTTAGGCGGTGCATCCATCGATGTACACGGCGTACCCCTTACTGATGAGGCAATTGCCACTGCCAAATCATCAGACGCCGTACTGATGGGCTCTATTGGCGGAGATGCAAAAACTTCTCCATGGTATAAGCTTGAGCCGTCCAAACGCCCGGAAGCAGGACTTCTTGCAATCCGTAAGGCATTAAATCTTTTTGCAAACTTAAGACCGGCTTACCTTTACAATGAGCTGAGAAAAGCGTGCCCTCTCCGCGATGAGATCATCGGAGACGGATTTGACATGATCATTGTACGTGAGCTTACAGGCGGTCTGTATTTCGGAGAACGTCAGACAATTGAAGAGAACGGTGTGAAGAAAGCAATTGATACACTTTCCTATAACGAAAACGAAATCCGTCGTATTGCCATCAAAGCATTTGAGATCGCACGTAAGAGAAGAAATAAAGTGACAAGCGTAGACAAGGCAAATGTTCTGGATTCTTCCAGACTCTGGAGAAAAGTGGTAGAGGAAGTTGCCAAAGATTATCCGGATGTTACCTTAGAGCATATGCTGGTTGACAACTGCGCAATGCAGCTTGTACGTGATCCGAAACAGTTCGATGTTATCCTTACAGAGAATATGTTTGGAGATATCCTTTCAGATGAGGCAAGTATGGTAACAGGCTCCATCGGAATGCTTTCTTCTGCAAGCTTAAATGAAACAAAATTCGGTCTCTATGAGCCAAGCCATGGTTCTGCACCTGATATTGCAGGACAGGATAAGGCAAACCCTATCGCAACCATCCTTTCCGCAGCAATGATGCTTCGTTTCTCCCTTGATATGGACAAGGAAGCAGATGCAGTGGAAGCAGCAGTACAGAAAGTCCTGACAGAGGGATACCGCACAGGCGATATCATGTCAGAGGGATGCAAACTTGTAGGAACAAAAGAGATGGGCGATCTGATCGCAGCAGCTCTGTAAGAATTGATATTAAGAGGATTCAGCCGGCGCAGGCAGATTACGGGGTCAGGAATTCCGGTTGAATCATTAAAAAATAAATAAAACAGTAAGAAAAGAGGAAATAAAACAATGAGAAGTGATGCAGTAAAAACAGGCACACAGCAGGCACCTCACCGTTCCCTGTTTAATGCTCTTGGAATGACAAAAGAGGAAATGGACAGACCTCTGGTAGGTATCGTAAGTTCTTACAATGAAATCGTACCGGGTCATATGAACCTTGACAAGATTACACAGGCAGTTAAGCTTGGTGTGGCAATGGCAGGCGGTACACCTGTTATGTTCCCGGCAATCGCAGTATGTGACGGTATTGCAATGGGACACATTGGAATGAAATATTCTCTGGTCACCAGAGACCTGATCGCAGATTCCACAGAAGCTATGGCAATGGCACATCAGTTTGATGCACTGGTAATGATTCCAAACTGTGACAAGAACGTACCCGGACTTCTGATGGCAGCAGCCAGACTGAATGTTCCTACTGTATTTGTAAGCGGTGGCCCGATGCTTGCCGGACATCTGAACGGACACAAGACAAGCCTTTCCAGTATGTTCGAGGCAGTAGGTGCTTACGCAGCAGGCAAGCTTGATGAGGACGGCCTGACAGAATGCGAAATGAAAACATGTCCTACCTGCGGATCCTGTTCCGGTATGTATACAGCAAACTCCATGAACTGTCTGACAGAGGTTCTTGGTATGGGTCTGAAAGGAAACGGAACCATCCCTGCTGTATATTCTGAACGTATCCGTCTTGCAAAACATGCAGGTATGCAGGTTATGGAAATGTACAGAAAGAACATCCGTCCAAGAGACATCATGACAAAAGAAGCAATCCTTAATGCCCTGACAGTAGACATGGCACTTGGATGCTCCACAAACAGTATGCTTCACCTTCCGGCTATTGCTCATGAGATCGGAATGGACTTTGATATCAGCTTTGCAAATGAGATCAGTGCAAAGACTCCGAATCTCTGCCACCTTGCACCTGCAGGTCCTACATACATGGAAGATCTGAACGAAGCAGGCGGTGTATACGCAGTTATGAACGAACTGAATAAGAAGGGACTCCTTCATACTGAGTGCATGACAGTCACAGGCAAGACAGTAGGCGAAAACATCAAAGACTGTGTAAACTTAAATCCTGAAGTTATCAGACCGATCGACAATCCATACAGCCAGACAGGCGGACTTGCAGTTCTCAAGGGTAACCTTGCACCGGACGGCGGTGTTGTAAAACGTTCTGCAGTTGTAGAAGAGATGATGGTCCATGAAGGACCTGCAAGAGTCTTTGACTGCGAGGAAGACGCAATCGCAGCTATCAAAGGCGGCAAGATCGTAGAGGGTGACGTAGTAGTTATCCGTTACGAAGGACCGAAAGGCGGCCCTGGCATGAGAGAAATGCTGAATCCTACATCTGCAATCGCAGGTATGGGACTGGGATCTTCTGTAGCCCTGATCACAGACGGACGTTTCAGCGGTGCATCCAGAGGAGCATCCATCGGACACGTATCACCGGAAGCAGCAGTCGGCGGACCGATCGCACTTGTTGAAGAGGGCGATATCATCAGCATCAACATTCCGGAACTGAAACTGGAGATCAAGGTTTCTGATGAAGAAATGCAGGCAAGAAAAGCAAAATGGCAGCCTCGCAAGCCAAAGGTAACAACAGGATATCTTGCAAGATATGCTGCAATGGTAACCTCCGGAAACAGAGGAGCAATCCTTGAGGTACCAAAAGCAAAATAAAGATGAACAAGTACCCGGCGGGAATTACAGCATAACCTGTGATTCCTGCCTGAAAAGTTAGGAGGATACGTAAAGATGCAGCTTACAGGCGCTGAAATCATCGTTGAATGTTTAAAAGAACAGGGCGTTGACACTGTATTCGGATATCCGGGCGGTGCCATCCTGAATGTATATGACGCCCTCTATGAATATAAAGACCAGATCACACATGTACTGACTTCCCATGAACAGGGAGCTTCTCATGCAGCAGACGGATACGCAAGAGCAACAGGTAAAGTCGGCGTATGTCTCGCAACCTCCGGTCCCGGAGCTACTAATCTGGTAACAGGAATCGCAACTGCATACATGGATTCCGTACCAATGGTGGCAATCACATGTAATGTAGGAACTCCGCTTCTCGGAAAGGATTCTTTCCAGGAGGTTGATATTACAGGAATCGTAATGCCCATCACAAAGCACAGCTTTATCGTAAAAGACATTACAACTCTGGCAGATACCGTTCGCAGAGCTTTCTATATCGCAAAGAGCGGCCGCCCGGGTCCTGTACTTGTAGATGTGACAAAGGATGTGACAGGCGCGAAATATGAATACAATGCCTGCACTCCGGCAGCCATTACACCAAAAGTAGATACAATCAAAGATAAGGACATCGAAACAGCAGTCCGGATGATCAAAGATGCAAAGAAACCGTTCATCTTCACAGGCGGCGGAACAATTATCTCCGAAGCATCCAAAGAAGTGACAGAACTTGCTCACAAAATCGATGCTCCGGTATGTGACAGCCTTATGGGGAAGGGGGGATTTTCCGGCGAAGATCCTTTCTATACAGGAATGCTTGGAATGCATGGAACAAAAGCATCAAACCTCGGCGTTTCCGAGTGTGACCTTCTGATCGTTCTGGGAGCCAGATTCAGCGACCGTGTCACAGGAAATACAAAGACTTTCGCTAAGAATGCAAAGATTCTCCAGATCGATGTAGATGCTGCGGAGATTAATAAGAACATTATCGTAGATGCAAGTATCGTAGGAGATGAGAAAGAAGTTCTGAAACGAATCCTGAAAGAACTCCCGGAGATGAAACATCCGGAGTGGACAGCACATATCAGCGAACTGAAAGAGAAATATCCGTTAAGATATGATCATTCCCAGCTGACAGGTCCATACATTATCGAGAAACTTTACGAGCTGACAAAAGGTGACGCGATCATCACTACAGAAGTAGGCCAGAACCAGATGTGGGCAGCTCAGTATTTCAAATATAAAGAACCAAGAACATTCCTTTCATCCGGTGGATTAGGAACGATGGGATATGGACTTGGAGCGGCAATCGGTGCGAAAATGGGAAGACCGGACAAGACGGTAGTAAATATCGCAGGTGACGGATGCTTCCGTATGAATATGAATGAGATCGCCACAGCAGTCCGCTGCGGCAAACCATTGATTGAAATCGTACTTAATAACCATGTACTTGGAATGGTGCGTCAGTGGCAGACATTGTTCTACGACCACAGATATTCCCATACAATTTTAAATGATTCCGTTGATTTTGTAAAACTGGCAGAGGCTATGGGTGCGAAGGCAATCCGTATCACTACCATGGATGAAGTGGAACCTGCTTTGAAAGAAGCACTTGCATGTCCGGGACCAATCGTACTTGACTGTATGATCGATCAGGATCTCAGCGTATTCCCGATGGTACCGGCAGGCGCAAGCATTGATGACATTTTTGACGAGGAGGATATGAAAAACAATGAGCAGAGTGTATAATTTTTCCGCAGGACCGGCTGTATTGCCGGAAGAGGTATTAAAAGAAGTTGCAGAGGAGATGATGGACTATCAGGGAACTGGTATGTCTGTAATGGAAATGAGCCACAGAAGCGCTGATTTCCAGAAAATCATTGACGAAGCAGAGCAGGATCTGCGCGACCTGATGAAGATTCCGGATAACTACAAGGTATTATTCCTTCAGGGCGGAGCTTCCCAGCAGTTTGCTGCAATTCCTATGAACCTCATGAAGAATAAAGTTGCTGATTACATTGTTACAGGTCAGTGGGCAAAGAAAGCATATCAGGAAGCACAGAAATATGGAAAAGCAAACAAGATCGCTTCTTCCGAAGATAAGACATTCTCTTACATTCCTGACTGTAGTGACCTGCCGATCAGCCCGGATGCGGACTATGTATACATTTGTGAAAACAACACAATTTACGGAACAAAATTCAAAGAACTCCCGAACACAAAAGGAAAAACTCTGGTAGCAGATGTTTCTTCCTGCTTCTTATCTGAGCCGGTTGATGTATCCAAATATGGAATCATCTACGGTGGTGTTCAGAAGAACATTGGACCTGCAGGTATGGTAATCTCTATTATCAGAGAAGACCTGATTACAGACGATGTTCTGGAAGGCACCCCAACTATGCTGAAATTTAAAACACAGGCTGATGCCGGTTCTCTTTACAACACACCGAATTGCTACTGCATCTATGTATGTGGTAAAGTCTTCAAATGGCTGAAGAAAATGGGTGGTCTGGAAGAAATGAAGAGACGCAACGAAGAGAAAGCAAAGATCCTCTATGATTATCTGGATCAGAGCAAACTCTTCAAAGGAACAGTCGTAGCAAAAGACCGTTCTCTTATGAACGTACCGTTCGTAACAGGTGACAAGGATATGGATGCCAAATTTGTAAAAGAAGCAAAAGAGGCAGGACTTGTAAACTTAAAAGGACATCGTACAGTCGGCGGTATGCGTGCAAGTATCTACAACGCTATGCCAAAAGAAGGTGTAGAAGCACTGGTTGCTTTCATGAAGAAGTTTGAGGAGGAGAATGCATAATGTTTCAGTATCATTGCCTGAATCCCATCGCAGAAAAAGGTCTGGGATTATTTGATGAAGACTATAAGAAAACAGAAGAACTGGAAGGAACCGATGCCATCCTTGTAAGAAGTGCTAAGATGCATGATATGGAACTTCCGGAGAGCGTAAAAGTAATCGCACGTGCAGGTGCAGGTGTCAATAACATTCCTGTCAAAGACTGCGCAGAGAAAGGTATCGTAGTATTTAACACACCGGGTGCTAATGCAAACGGTGTTAAGGAACTTGTTCTCGCAGGTATGCTCCTTGCATCCCGTGATATCGTCGGCGGTATCGAATGGGTTGCCAAAGAGAAAGACAAAGAGGACATTGACAAACTTGCCGAGAAACAGAAGAAGCAGTTTGCAGGCTGCGAGATCATGGGTAAGAAACTTGGTATCATCGGCCTTGGTGCAATCGGAGCAATGGTAGCAAACGCTGCATCTGCTCTTGGAATGGAAGTATACGGATATGACCCGTACATCTCTATTGATGCTGCATGGAATCTTTCCCGCACCATCAAACATATCAAGAGCCTGGATGAGATTTATTCCCAGTGCGATTATATCACCATCCATGTACCTCTTCTTGACAGCACAAGACAGATGATCAACAAAGAAGCATTAGACAAGATGAAAGACGGCGTAGTACTTCTGAACTTTGCCCGCGATCTTCTGGTTGATGAGGATGCTCTGATCGAAGCATTAGACAGCGGAAAAGTGAAGAAATATGTGACAGACTTTGCAAACCATACCGTAGCAGGTCATGCCGGAATTCTGGTAACTCCACATCTTGGAGCATCCACAGAGGAATCCGAAGAAAATTGTGCGGTAATGGCAGTGAAAGAAGTAAGAGATTTCCTTGAGAACGGAAATATCAAAAACTCTGTAAACTTCCCCAACTGTGATATGGGAACCTGCGTAGCAGTAGGACGTATTGCCATCTGCCACAAAAACATCCCGAACATGATCAGCCAGTTCACCAAGATCCTTGGTGCAGAAGGTCTGAACATCGCAGATATGACAAACAAGAGCAAAGGCGAATATGCTTACACTCTGATCGATCTGGAAAGCGCAGCTTCTAAAGAAGCACTGGATGAACTGAAAGCAATCGAAGGCGTATCAAGAGTACGTGTGGTAAAATAAATAGTAAGTTAGAAGCTAACGGTTCAGTATTTTTATAATGATCGTTGAATTATAATAAGGATGTATATATTTCAAATATCTCCTGGCCAATTGAGATTTTCAATTGCCGGGAGATATTTTTGCTTTTATTTTTAGGATAAAAAAGAAGCCCGGTCTGGCGGTGCCAGAGGGCTTCTTCAAAGTTTTGGATGATCAAGCGGATATTCGCAATCAGCATCCTCTTGATTTCATAAAGTCAAGTACTTCTTCTTTGGTGGACATAACGCGAAGAGCACCTTTACGTGTAGTAATAAGAGAAGCTGCCGCATTTGCGAATGTGAGCAGTTCTTTTAAGTTCTCTTCTGTCAGATTGTCCAGGCCATGTTCCAGAACATAGTTTAAGGAACTTGCGCAGAAGGTATCGCCTGCACCTGTTGTCTCGATAGTCTTTTCCTGAAGGAAAGGAGCGGCTTCTACTTTCATGTCTTTGTAGTAAGCGCGGCTTCCGTCTTTTCCAAGTGTGATAAGGATAAGCGGAATGTTGTATTTTTCTTTCAGAAGTGCGGCGCCTTTGTCATAGTCTGTAGTTCCGAACAGGAATTCAACTTCGTTATCTGAGATTTTCAGAATATCGCATTTGCCAAGGCCGTATTCGATTTCTGCCTTTGCGTCATCCAGAGATTTCCATAATGGCGGACGAAGGTTCGGGTCGAAGCTGACGATACATCCGGCCTCCTTTGCAACATCGATGGCATAGCGGGTTGCCTCGCGTACTCCTTCGTGAGTGGAAGAAAGAGTTCCGAAGTGGAAGATTCTGGAATCTCTGATCAGGTCTTCCTGGATTTCATCTTTGGTAAGCATCATATCTGCACCCGGGTTACGGTAGAAGGAGAAATCTCTGTCTCCGTCAGGATAAGTATGTACAAAGGCAAGTGTTGTGTGTACCTCGTTGTCGATCACAAGGTTGCGGGTGTCGATCCCTACTTCCTCTACAGCATTCTTAAGCTGGGTTCCGAACATGTCGTTTCCGACTTTGCCGATGAATGCAGTTTTTTTGCCAAGCTTCTCAAGCATTGCAAGCACGTTGCATGGAGCACCGCCCGGATTGGCTTCCAGCATCGGATTTCCCTGTGCGCTGTTGCCGTTTTCAGTAAAGTCAATCAATAATTCGCCTAATGCGGTTACGTCAAAGGCTTTGTTTCCCATTTTGTATCCTCCTTGTTGTGATGGAAAGAAGCATAGTATCCGGAACAAGATTCTTTCCATAATTAATAACATAAATTTAGCGCAGTAAAGGGAATTTGTCAAACAATTTTCTTTATTTTTTTGTGCAAAGATGCTAAAATAAACATAACTTGATTTGTTATTGTTTACAGGTGACGTTTAATGTACCATAAATACGCTGCCGGTAAGAGTAGCCGATCATCGTATTTCTGACAATCGGGGAGGTAACGCAGTTATGGATGAAAAAGTATACGGCTATATGGACTGGCCGAGAATTGAAGCTATTGTGTATGGAGAGGAAACTGCTCCCAGAGATGTGATGGGACCAAGGATCACACAGGACGGAGTTCTTATTCAGGGATTTTTTCCTGATGCAGACGAAGTCAGTGTGATCAGCGGAAAGAAAACCTATGTCTGCGAGAAAGAGGACGAGGCCGGATATTTTGCAGTATTGCTTCCTGTACGCAAGGTGCCGGAATACAGATTTCTTATAAAAATGGGAGAGACAGAGACAGAATGTTATGATCCCTATGCTTTTCCATGTCAGATCACAGAGGAAGAGGAGAAGGCTTTCTGCGCAGGTGTTTATTATGAGGCATATAAGAAGCTGGGCGCGCATCCTATGGAGATTAAAGGAGTGAAAGGTACTCTTTTTGCTGTCTGGGCTCCGAACGCAGTAAGTGTAAATATCGCAGGTGATTTCAACGGATGGATCGGACGTGCAACTATTATGCATCGTATGCCTATGTCCGGTATCTTTGAGCTGTTTGTACCCGGAGTAGAAGCCGGAACACATTATAAATATGAAATTAAAGTCAAAGGCGGCGAAGTTCTGCTAAAGGCCGATCCTTATGGGAACAGCGCAGACCATGACTCTGAGGGCGCATCTGTGGTAGCAGATGTAAGTGCTTTTCAGTGGAACGATGGAGACTGGATGAAAGAACGTTCCAGATTTGATGACAGGAAACAGCCGGTTTCTATATATGAAACATCTCTGGAGGAATGGAAATCTGCTGAGAAACTGGTGGAATTTCTGGTAGAGGAAGATTTTACCCATGTGGAACTTCATCCTGTGATGGAATACCTGGATGATATTACAGGTGGTTATTCTACATATGCATATTATGCACCTACTTCCAGATTTGGAAGCGTGGCGGATTTTCAGAAGCTGGTAGATGAACTGCATCAGGCGGGAATCGGTGTGATTCTTGACTGGACACCTGCACAGTTTCCACGTTATGCCTCCGGTCTGGAGAAATTTGACGGAACACCTCTTTATGAGAGACAGAATCCGGCAGAGGCCGTTCATCCGTTCTGGGGAACACTGCTCTATAATTACGGAAGCCCGATGGTTAAGGATTTCCTGATTTCCAATGCCTGCTTCTGGGCTGAGGTTTACCATGCTGACGGTCTGCGTATGGATGATGTGGATGCCATGCTGTATCTGGATTATGGCAGAAATCCGGGAGAGTGGACACCTAATATTTACGGAACCAATGAAAACCTGGATGCTCTGGAATTTCTGAAGCATCTGAATTCTGTGATAAAGGAGAGAAATCCCGGATTGCTTTTAGTTGCTCAGGAGAACGGACTCTGGCCGGAGCTGACAGACAGTGTGGGAAATGACCATCTGGGATTTGACTATAAATGGAGTGGTGGATGGACAAAAGATCTGCTTGAATATCTGAGCAAGGATCCTATTGAGAGAAAGAATTACCATGATCAGCTGACCATGTCCATGCTCTATGCATACTGTGAACATTATATTCTGACTCTTGGCAGCAGGGATGTTGGTACATTGAAGGATTTCGCGGATAAGCTGCCGGGAAGTGAAGAACAGAAGAATGCGCAGATCAGAGAGGCTTATGCCTATATGATGCTACATCCGGGATGCAAGATGATGGCACCGGACAAAGATATGCCGAAAGAACTGGAATTATTTGTCAAAGACCTTAATAACATGTATCTTGCTCATCCTGCACTTTATCAGCTGGATGATGAATATGATGGATTTGAATGGGTTCAGCTGATGAAGTATGAGGAGAATGTGATCGCATTCATGAGAAAGACAGAGAAACCGGAAGAAACTATTCTGGCTGTCTGCAATTTCGCGGCAATTCCATATGAAAACTACAATGTGGGAGTTCCTTTTGCCGGCAAATATAAAGAAATCTTTAACAGTGATGATAAAAAGTACGGTGGTAATGGTGTAGTAAATACGAGAGTGAAAGCAGCGAAGAAGGCTGAGTGTGATGAGAGAGAGTACTCCATCACAGTAAAGCTTCCGGCACTTGGGGTGGCAGTCTTTACCTGCACTCCGGAAGAAACAGAGAAAAAGCCTGCTGCTGAGCACAGCCAGATCAAGAAATCCATCACCAAGACAAGAACTGTACGAAAGGCTGCCGGGAAAACAAAAGCGGCTGTAAAAACCGCAGTGAAACCGGTGACGAAAAAGGTGACAAAAGAAGCACCCCAAATAGTGAATAAAACGGAGGAAAAAATACCGGTCAAAAAGGACTTGACAGAGAAGAAATAATATTATAAACTAAATGCTGTGGCTGTCAGAATTATCAATTTCTGACAGATTACAGCATAAGCTGAAATAGCTCAGTCGGTAGAGCACTTCACTCGTAATGAAGGGGTCGTGAGTTCGAGTCTCATTTTCAGCTTGAAAGATATTGGGCAATTGTAATTTTATAGAAAATCCGCTATACTGAAAAGCAGAGTATAGTGGATTTTTTATGTTTTTATGGAGGTTCGTATGGTGAGTACCTTAAAATTGCCGGTAGGAATTGAAATGATTGTAAAGAGAAATTTACGTTACTGTCCACACGCCACTATCCCGCGAGGTGTTTTGGCATGAATATGCAAAAATCCCGAGACATACAAGCCAAAATTCCATTGCCGCAGGCAATCTGGAATGAATTTTGGCTAAGTTACTGTGAACGGAGTGAACAGTAACAAATTTACTTGACAATCTCGGGCCTATCCTTTAATATAACTTTTGGATTATACCAAATAAATAATGACCGGGAATCTATCAAGAAGAATGGTTGATTTCCGGTTTTCTTATGTGGACATCATGGTCAGGAGTGCCCGCAGACTGGATGGAACAGGACGGACCGGATATATCTATAATTGGAAAAATGGACATATACAGATGCGAAACCATGCAGAGACTGGCACTGTAACAGGCGTCAGCATTGGCATAAGCCGATGTAGGGGCGAGAGCTTTTACGCATGGTTTTGTATCTTTTTTAGTTGGTAACTTTTTTACATGAAAGGAGCTGAGTATAGTTGGCAGAGATTTCACTTGAACTGAAAGAGATAAAGAAAAGTTTTACAGAAGGCGAAGCAGTTCTGGATAATATCAGTCTTGAGATCAGTAAAGGAGAGTTTATTACTTTGCTGGGATCTTCGGGATGCGGCAAGACGACAACGCTGCGAATCATTGCCGGTCTGGAACAGCCCGATGCAGGAAGTGTCTGGCTGGACGGCAGGGAAGTGACAGGTCTGGAGCCGAACCAGAGGGATGTGAATACGGTATTTCAGAATTATGCGCTCTTTCCGCATATGAATGTTGCGGAGAATATTGGCTATGGTCTGAAGCTGAAAAAAGTTCCTAAGAGTGAGATTAAGAAAAAAGTTTCTCAGATGCTGGAACTGGTACAGCTTGAAGGATATGAAAAAAGAAAGCCTTCCGAACTCTCGGGCGGTCAGAAACAGAGAGTTGCCATTGCGAGAGCACTGGTGAATAATCCTAAGGTACTGCTTCTGGATGAGCCGCTGGGAGCACTGGATCTGCAGCTTCGCCGTGCGATGCAGATAGAACTGAAGCATCTGCAGAAGAAACTGGGAATTACATTTATCTATATTACTCATGATCAGGAAGAAGCTATCAATATGTCTGACAGGATCGCGGTGATGAGGGACGGACGTATAGAGCAGATCGGAACACCGGATGAGATCTATAATCATCCAAAGACCAGTTATGTGGCAACATTTGTAGGAAATGCGAATATCCTGCATGGAGTTGCAGAGAGTATTCAGGGACAGAATGCAATCGTAAAAATTGGAAATGACAAGGTAATTGTAAAGCTTGAAACAAGTCAGCAGGATACAAAGGATACAGGGGCAAAACAGCACCTTACAGCAGGAGAGAACGTAACTCTGGCTGTGAGAAGTGAAAATATATTGTTACAGGAAGCTGCCGCAATCGGTGATACCGGTACAGATAACGGAGACACTGTTGATATAAGTGTGGCAGGCGGAATTTCGGATATACATGATACGAATAGTATATCGGGTTTACAGGCAACTGTTACAGAGAAGAACTTCGCAGGAGGTCAGCTTCGTGTAACCCTGAAGCTGAGCGATGGTACACAATTGATCGCCAGCAGATACGGAATCGACGCATCCGTAGCAGAAGGCCAGACAGTAAGATGCAGTTTCCTGCCGGCAGATGCAGTACTGGTAGACAGGGAGGATATTCATGAAGAAGCGTAGAAGTCGTTCTGACAGTTCTGCATGGATGGCACTTCCGCTATACATTTTTACTATTGTGTTTGTGGTATGCCCCCTTATCTATATGGTGGCGCTTAGTTTTGCTACGCCGTCCAGAGGATTTGGGGTAATCTGGAAATTTACGCTGGACAATTACAGAAATATTCTGGAACCTGTATACCTGAACACATTTGTGGAATCATTGAAACTGGCATTTACCAGTACGATAGTGATCGCTTTGATCGGCTATCCGTTCGGGTATTTCATGGCGAGGCTGCCGGAGCACAGAAAGAAAAAGGCACAGCTTTTGTTGTCGACGCCGTTCTGGGTAAATTCTCTGATCCGTCTGTATGGCTGGATCATCATTCTGCAGAAAAAAGGACTTTTGAATTTTGTATTGATAAAACTCGGGATCATTGAGAAACCGCTGTCCATCCTGTACAGCTATCCGGCAATTGTGATCGGTATGATTTATGTGCTTCTCCCGTTTATGATCATGTCTGTATACTCCAGTGCAGAGAAGCTGGACTGGTCTTATGTGGAGGCTGCCAGGGACCTTGGGGCATCCAGACTGCAGGCATTTTTTACCATAACACTGAAGCTTACACTGCCCGGGCTGCTTTCGGGTGTGATCCTGACTTTCGTGCCATCCATGGGACTGTTCTTTATTGCAGATATCCTGGGTGGAAATAAAGTGGTACTTGTCGGAAGCCTGATCCAGGATCAGATGACAAGAGGAAGTAACTGGCCATTTGCAGCAGCACTTGCTGTGGTGATGATGGTACTTACAACTGTACTGATCATGATCTACAGGAAAGTGACAAATGCCAGAGAACTGGAGGGAATCGGATGAAAAAGAATTCAAGATTTGCCGGATTTTATATGGGGTTGATTTTCTTTCTGATGTATCTTCCTATTGCGGTAGTGATTGTTTTTTCATTTAATGAATCCAAACTGCCGGTGAAATTTACAGGCTTTTCCCTGAAATGGTATCAGGAACTGATCCATGACAGAGCAATGCTGGAAGCACTGGTAAACAGTCTGATCCTTGGGGTATTAAGCTGTCTGGTTAGTGCAGTGATCGGTACTCTGGGTGCAGTTGGCCTGTCAAGGATTCACTGGAAGTCAAAAGGGGCACTGGAATACATTTCCATATTGCCGTTAATGATACCGGAGATCATCCTTGGTATGGTGCTGATGGCATTCTTTTATATGCTGAACCTGCCTTTTGGCATGCTGACACTGTTAATAGGTCATACGGTATTCTGTGTGCCTTATATTCTGATGGAAGTGAAGGCAAGACTGGCGGGAATGGACCCTGCGTTGGAAGAGGCGGCAAGGGATCTGGGTGCAGGACCTTTCCGGGCATTCCGGGATATTACGCTGCCGTTAATTATGCCGGCTGTAATTTCAGGTTCGTTGCTTGCGTTTGCCATGTCCATGGATGATGTGGTAATAAGTATCTTTGTAAACGGACCGCGTTTGTCTACGCTGCCAATCAAGGTGTACACACAGCTGAAAACAGGAGTGACGCCGGAGATCAATGCGTTGTGTACCATTCTGCTGGCAGCTACACTGGTTATTTTTATTGTTTATTCACTGATAACAAAGAAGAAAAAGTAATTGTTATAGCTTTTAGGAACATTCTGAACAGCCGGCAGATGCTTTTGGAACAGCCAGATTATAAAAAACAGAGAAAAAACAGAATACATTCAGAGGAAGGAAAAGATGATGAACAAACTGATTGAGTTAAAAAATCTGACCAAGAATTTTGATGATCAGCAGGTTTTGCGCGGCATCAATCTGGATATTTATGAAAAGGAATTCCTGACACTTTTGGGACCCAGCGGATGTGGAAAGACAACCACCCTTCGAATCATTGCAGGCTTTGAAGAACCAAGTGACGGAGAAGTACTGTTTAACGGGATTGAGATCTCCAAGCTTCCCCCGTACAAGAGAGAGGTTAATACTGTGTTTCAGAAGTATGCTCTTTTTCCTCATTTAAATGTGGCGGAGAACATCGGTTTCGGGCTGAACCTGAAGAAGGTCGATAAAACTGTCATCGCCCAGAAGGTGGAGCGTATGCTGAAGATGGTTGGTCTGGAAGGCTTTGGGAAAAGAGATGTAACACTGCTCTCCGGTGGACAGCAGCAGCGAGTGGCCATTGCCAGAGCTCTGGTAAATGAGCCGAAGGTCCTGCTTTTAGATGAGCCCCTGGGTGCACTGGATGCAAAGATCCGTAAACAGATGCAGGTAGAATTAAAGAAGATTCAGCAGGAAGTCGGTATCACTTTCATTTATGTTACCCATGACCAGGAAGAAGCCCTGTCCATGTCAGATACGGTTGTTGTTATGAATAACGGTGAGATTCAGCAGATCGGCTCTCCTACAGATATCTACAATGAGCCGGAAAACCGTTTTGTTGCAGGCTTTATCGGTGAATCCAATATTATCGAGGGAACCATGATCCGCGATTATCTGGTTGCTTTTGACGGATTTGAGTTTGAATGTGTGGATAAGGGATTTGAGGATAATGAAGAGATTGAAGTTGTATTAAGACCTGAGGATCTGGATATCGTAGATCCTAGTCAGGCAAAGATCAGGGGAATCGTGCGCAATATTACATTCAAGGGCGTACATTATGAAATCCTGATCGAAACAGAACTTCGTACTTATATGGTTCATACCACAGATTATGCGGAAGTCGGAAGGGAAGTGGGACTGAAATTCGGGCCTGAAGACATCCATGTTATGTGTAAGATGGGAAGTTACTGATGAAACAGTACAGAAATCTTATCAAACCATATCTTGTGTGGGCATTTGTGGTCATTGTTATCCCGCTGATACTGATCGCATTATATGCATTTACAGAAGATGGAAATGAAGTGCTGACGTTCTCCTTTACTCTGGAGAATTTCCGCAAATTCCTGGAAGCTACTTATATGAGCGTTATTTTCAAGTCCTTTAAGCTTGGAATCCTGACGACGGTCATATGTCTGGGACTTGGCTATCCGTTGGCATATATTATTTCCAAATGTCCGGAGAAATCCCAGAGTCTTCTGATCCTGCTGGTAACTATTCCGGAATGGATCAATATGCTTCTGCGTACTTATGCATGGATGAACCTGCTGTCAGACAATGGTATCATTAACCATTTGCTTGGATTACTGGGGATTTCCCCGGTGACAATGATGTATACGGACTTTTCCGTAGTGGTTGGCCTGGTCTGTAACTTTATGCCGTTTATGATCATCCCGATCCATACATCCCTGAGCAAAATGGACAAATCCTTTATCGAGGCGGCCTATGACCTGGGGGCAAATAAATTCCAGACCTTCACAAAGGTTATCTGGAAATTGTCCATCCCCGGTGTGCTCAATGGAATCATGATGGTATTCCTGCTGTCTATTTCCACATTCGTTATTCCGAAACTTCTCGGAGGCGGACAGTACATGCTGATCGGTAACCTGATCGAGTCTCAGTTTATCTCTGTTGGCGACTGGAATTTCGGAAGTGCGATTTCTCTGATTCTGGCTGTGCTCATTCTGATTTTTATGAGCCTGATGAAGAAGATGGATAAAGATGAATAAGGGAGGACGGCATGAAACGTAATAATAAATTTTTCTCAATGTTATATGTAGTACTCTGCCTTGCTTTCTTTTACCTGCCAATCCTGGTGACGATGATATTTTCCTTTAACTCATCCAAGTCACTGACCAGATTTACAGGCTTTTCCCTGCGCTGGTATCAGGAACTTCTCGGTAATGGGGAAGTAATTAAGGCGGTTTATGTATCTGTTACCATTGCGATCATTGCGACCATTGTTTCTACAATACTTGGAACCATTACAGCGATCGGTTTATCCAAATCAAAGAAGGTAATCAAGGAACTGCTTTTGAATATTAATAATATACCGATTCTGAATCCTGAGATTGTAACTGCCATCAGTCTGATGCTCTTGTTCTCTTCTCTGGGATTTCGAAAAGGGTATCTGACTATGCTGCTGGCACATATCGCATTCTGTACTCCGTATGTAATTACCAGCGTTTATCCGAAGGTAAGGGCTCTGGATCCGAATATGGCAAATGCTGCCATGGATCTTGGGGCAACTCCTTTTCAGGCTCTGACAAAGGTTATCGTGCCGATGATCAAAGAGGGTATTTTTGCAGGCGCACTGCTTGCATTCACCATGTCATTTGATGATTTCGTTATTTCCTATTTCGTATCAGGAAATGGTGTAAAGAATATCTCTATTGTTGTATATAATATGACAAAGCGTATCAATCCAACGATCAATGCTTTGTCAACCATTGTGATCGTAGTCATCATCGTGGTACTGCTTTTTGCCAATCTGCTTCCGAAGTTTAAGAATAAAGCCAGGAAGCTGAACAGGAAAGCAGTAAAAACTGTTTCTGTAGTTCTGGTTGTTGCTGTTACGGCAGGGCTGATCAAATGGGGATTCGTGGCACAGTCCACTCATGTGCTGAAAGTTTACAATGCAGGAGAGTATATGGATCTTTCCCTGCTCGAAGATTTCGAGAAAGAGTATGATTGTACCATAGTATACGAGACTTTTGAGTCAAATGAGATGATGTATACCAAGCTTTCAAGCGGTGAGACTTATGATGTGCTGATTCCGTCTGATTACATGATTGAGAGACTGATCAAAGAAGAATATCTGCAGGCACTTGACTGGAAAGAAATTCCGAATAAGAAAAATCTGCTGGATGATGTCATGAACCAGAGCTATGATCCGGGCAACCGTTATTCCTGTCCATATTTCTGGGGAACAGTAGGAATCCTTTATGATAAGACAGTAGTAGATGAGGCTGACCTGAAAGATGGATGGAATCTTCTGTGTAATCCTGAATATAAAGGAAATATTTACATGTATGATTCTGAGAGAGATTCCTTTATGATAGCATTAAAGGCACTTGGGTATTCCATGAATACTACAAATGAAGCTGAGATTGAGGAGGCTTATCAGTGGCTGATTGATCAGCGTGATACCATGGATCCGATCTATGCAGGGGATGATGTGATCGACAACATGATTTCAGGAAACAAAGCGTTGGCAGTTGTGTACTCCGGAGACGCATCTTACATTATCAGCGAAAACCCGAATCTGGACTACTTTACGCCGGAACAGGGAACCAACAGATGGTACGATGCAATGGTTATCACAAAGGACTGCAGCGAGGTACAGCTTGCCCATGAATTCATCAATTTTATGATCAGTGATAAATCTGCTCTTTCCAATACGGAAGAAGTAGGGTATACTTCTACAGTGAAGAGTGCTTTTGAAACAATGAAGGAGGGGGACTATGCCGGAATCAGTTCTTATATTCCGGATACAACCAACCCGAATAACGAAATCTTTGCTTATCAGCAACCAAAGATCAAGCAGAAATTTGCAGAACTCTGGACAAAAGTAAAAGCAAAGTAAAAAAGGATAGCCGCTGTCTGCCGATACAGTGGAAGGCGGATTGGGGCTGCTACAGACAACAATGCAGGGCATAAGAAGGGAGACTGTTTATGAAAAAAAGAGTACTTGCAGTAGTAATGTGTGCATTAATGGCCGGATCTGTATTTACCGGATTTAAGGATGCAGGAGATGATAAAGAACTTGTACTTTTTACATGGGAAGGAATGTTCCCACAGGAAGTTCTGGACGATTTTGAAAAAGAGACAGGTGTTAAGGTTGTCTATTCAAACTTTGATACGGACGAAACTATGCTTGAGAAACTCTCCATGGCAAAAGGCGGTGATTACGATATTGTAATCGCAGATGATTATATTCTGGAAACTGCCATTGCAGACGGACTGGCTGAGAAACTGGATAAGGATTCTCTGGAGAATATCGGAAATATCAATCCTTTATATCAGGGACAGTTTTATGACCCGGATGATGAATACACAGTTCCGTATGGAGCAGGTATTCCTCTGATCGTTTATGATCCGGAGCAGGTAGATATTGATATTAAAGGATATAAAGATCTCTGGGATCCGTCTCTGGAGGATAGCATTGCATTGACTGCCAATTATCGTGTGATCAATGGTATCACTCAGCTTTCCATGGGAGAGAGCATGAATGAAGAGGACGTAGACGTGATCAAGAAAACAGGAGAGAAGCTTCTGGAGCTTGCTCCGAATGTACGTCTGATTCAGGATGACAACACACAGAATGCACTTCTTAACGGAGAGGCAAGTGTTGCATTTCTTTATACTTCTCAGGTAACGGCAGCTCTCGCAGAGAACCCGGACCTGAAGGTAGTATATCCGGAAGAAGGACTTGGATTTGGAATTATGGGAATGTTTATTCCGAGTGAAGCACCGGATAAGGATGCAGCATATTCCTTTATGGATTATATCATGCAGCCGGAAGTTGCGGCAAAATGCACAGAGTATATCGGATATTACAGTACAAATAAAGCAGCAGATGAACTGGTAAATCCGGATCTGGTAGTTCCGGATGACGTTACAAAGGGCGAGATCGTCCAGAATGTAAGCCAGGACGCAGACGCACAGTATCAGAAGAACTGGACTGAATTTAAGGCTGCCTGCGACTAAGGAGTTTAACATGGATATTTACAAGGGAACCGGTGCCTTTTCCGGAATCGCCATCGGTAAAATACTCTATTACCACAAGAGTGAATATCAGATACATCAATATGAGATCACAGATGTCAGGGAAGAACTGAATGTTTTCCGCCAGGCGCGTGCCAGAGTGATGGAACAGCTGACGGAACTTTATGAGAAAAACTGCACGATTCAGGAATCCCAGGCGGAACTTTTCCTCCGGCAAAAGAATCTGCTGGATGGAAAGACTTTCCAGCGTGCGATTGAGAGTATCATTCAGAATGAAAAAGTAAATTCTGCCTATGCAGTAATGACTACAAGAGATGAGATGGTTTCTACTTTTCGAACTTTGGAGGAGCCTGCGATCAAGGAGAGACTGGAAAATATACGTGAGATTTCAGACCGTCTGATCAGTGAACTTGGGGGTATTTCCCCGAGAATCGATCTTGGTGATGAGCCTGTGATTCTTGTCACAGAGAGTATCACGCCGACGGAACTGATGGAGATGGATAAAGATAAACTGATGGCGATCGTTACACACCATGGTTCCGATATTTCCCATGCTGCGATTCTGGCAAAGACCATGAATATTCCGGCATTGATTGAGATTGATACGGATTCAGAATGGGATGGACAACAGGGGATTGTGGACGGATATACAGGATGTCTGTATATTAATCCTGATGAAGAAGTAAGAAAAGAATATGAGATCCGCAGGCAGGCCGATATGGAAGAACGGGAAGAACTCCTGAAATTAAGAGAGGAGCCAGATGTTACAAAAGATGGCAGAAGAATTGAAATCTATGCCAATATCGGAAACATGGATGATTTAAACAGTGTTCTTTATTATGGCGCTGCAGGAATTGGGCTTCTGCGAAGTGAGTTTCAGTATCTTGGAAGAGAGAATTATCCTCGTGAGAATGAACTGTTTCTGGCATATAAGAAAATTGCGGAGACGATGGGTGACAGGCTGGCAGTGATCCGTACTGCAGACCTGGGAGCTGATAAACAGGCAGAATACCTGAACATTCCTGATGAGACGAATCCAATCATGGGAAACAGAGGAATCCGTCTCTGCCTTGACAGAAAGAGGATGTTTAAGGCACAGCTTCGTGCGATTTTCAGGGCAAGTGCTTATGGAAATCTGGCGCTGATGTATCCGATGATCACTTCGGAGGAAGAGATGGATGAGATCGAGGCGATTATCCGGGAAGTTGTCCAGGGGCTGGAGGAGAAAGGAATTCCATATAAAAATATCAGGACGGGCATTATGATCGAAACACCGGCTGCAGTAATGATCAGCCGGGAACTTGCCAGAAGAGTGGATTTCCTCAGTCTGGGAACGAATGACCTGAGTCAGTATACGCTTGCGATGGACAGACAGAATCCGTTGCTGAGAAATAAATACAATGACCATCATCCGGCAGTACTGCGTATGATCAAAATGGTCGTTGAAGCGGGACATGCGGAGAATAAACGTGTCTGTATCTGTGGAGAACTTGCAGCTGATACTGCTCTGACAGAAGAGTTCCTGAAAATGGGAGTTGATTGCCTTTCAGTCGTTCCGGCATGTATTCTGCCAGTAAGAAAAGCACTGAGGCAGGTTGATCTGTCCCAGGAGAAGATTAATGAAAAGTAAAGTAGTATTACTTCCTTGCGGAGAATATGATGAGGAAAAAGTTTATACATTATTGAAACAGGGACTGTATTTGGTGGGTGGAGTGGAAGCTCTGATTCCAAAAGATGCGAAGATTCTGCTGAAACCCAATCTGCTGAAACGAGCGGAAGTGGAGAAGGCAGTTATCACGCATCCGGTAGTGGTTGGTGCGTTCGCCAGAATCCTGAGAGAAAATGGATATGAGCAGATCGTTCTTGCTGATTCCTGCGGACATGGGACGACACAGGCAGTGATTCGCGGAACAGGAATGGATACTTATCTGGAAAAATATCAGATTCCGGCGATTGACTATTCAGAGGGGATAAAAGTGGACTACCCGCAGGGAATTCAGGCAAAAGAATTTATTCTGCCAAAGGAATTGCTGGAGCAGAACTGCGTGATTTCTCTAAGTAAAATGAAAACTCATGCCCTGGAGAGAATCACAGGCGCGGTTAAGAATAGTTATGGATTTGTGTATGGCTTTCACAAAGCGAAAGGTCACACACAGTACCCGAGTGCGGACAGCTTTGCCAGAATGCTGATTGATCTGAACAAATGTGTTGCCCCGAAATTGTATGTGATGGACGGTATTGTAGCGATGGAAGGAAACGGCCCCGGCTCAGGAGATCCTGTTCAGATGAATGTAATGCTTATGTCCACAGATCCTGTTGCGCTGGATAGCGTATTCAGCCGTCTGGTCTATCTGAAACCAGAGATGGTTCCGACAAACTATCATGGTGAGAAAATGGGGCTTGGAACATGGAAAGAAGAGGAGATTACTCTTCTTACTCCGGATGGAGAAATCTCCATGTCAGAGGCAGTAAAAAGGTATGGGAATCCCCAATTTAATGTAGATCGTACAGAGGTGAGAAAGAATATCTGGACGAGAATGGCCGGAGCATTAAATATTTTCCAGAAAAAACCATATATAGAAGCTGATAAATGCGTTCGCTGTGGAATCTGCGTACAGAGCTGTCCGGTTCCAGGTAAGGCTGTAGATTTCCGAAAAGGGAAAGGTAAGCCGCCGGTGTATGATTATAAGAAATGCATTCGGTGCTTCTGCTGCCAGGAAATGTGTCCCAAAAAGGCAATTAAAGTGAAATAACAGATTGTTTTGCAATATAAAAAGCACATGACAGAAAATGAGAGACCTCTCATATTCTACTCATGTGCTTTTATTATGCCTGTTTATCTGCCGAGAATTTTATTTACTTCTCTGATAAACTCCGGAGTGGTGCCGCAGCATCCTCCGACGACAGATGCACCGTTCTCAATCAGAACCTTCATATGTTCTGCGAAATTCTGTGCATTCATGTTGTAAATGGCATTACCCTGCTCATCGATTGTCGGCATGCCCGCGTTAGGCTTGGCGATGACAGGAATAGATACGTTCTCTTTGATATTGCGGACAACGGATACCAGCTGGTCAGGTCCTACAGAACAGTTGATACCAACTGCTACGGCACCTGCACCCTCAAGGGCAATCGCAGCCTCCACAGCATTTCCTCCGCTGAAAATGCTTCCGTCAGCTTCTACGGTCATTGTACACATTACAGGAAGAGAACTTACAGATGCGGCGGCATCCAGTGCAGCCAGAGTTTCTTCGATATTGATCATAGTTTCCGCAGCGATCAGATCAACACCTGCATCCTCAAGAACCTTGATCTGCTCACAGTATGCTTCGTATGCCATCTCATAAGTGAGATCACCGGCAGGCTCCATCATCTTTCCGGTTGTGGTAATATCACCGGCAACATAGACGCTGTGTCCTACGGCTTCTCTGGAAATATTTACCAGTGCATGGTTCATCTCTTCAAGCTTATCCTGCAATCCGTGAAGTCCGAGACTGTAACGGTTGCCGCCAAAAGTAGGGGCATATACAATCTGGCTTCCTGCTTCTACATAAGCTTTCTGAAGATTCTGCAGAACCGATTTGTGATCCATGATCCATGCTTCCGTACAGATTCCCCTCGGCATACCGGATGCCATCAGATTAGAACCGGTAGCACCGTCAAGTAATACCACATTCTGTGTCAGCTTCTGAAATTCTTCTTTTGTCATAGGAATTTCCTCCTGTTTAGTTGTTTCATATGGTTATAAACATATTGTGTTACTGATTTATGCAGCTTACAATACGACTGCCATTTCCGGCAATCTGCATCTGGCTAACCATCGGACAAATGCTACCCAACATTATAGCACAACTATCAGAAGAAGTGGAAAAAATTAATAAATTTTTATCTCATAGGAGGCGTTAAAAATCTCATCCACATTCAATACATTGATATTTGCCTTTTCTGAAAGGTCACCTTTAAATCCGCAGTCATCACATCTTCCCATCCATGGCTCCAGGCATACGAAAGAGGAACCAGGTACGGACCAGATGCCGAAGTTCGGGAAGCGATGGCAGGTAAGCTCCAGATATGGAGTGCCATCCGGGAAAGCAATGCCGGCTTTTTCAATCTGATTATCGAAGATCAGCGCATCATGGTCAAACATGTGTGCATCGATTTTGCAGGTACCATCCGTAAGTTCAAGTGTCTGTGTCTGATCAGGAAGAGCAGTTCCGGAAGCTGGATCCAGAAGAAGATAAGTAAGAGATTCCTGTCCGTCAAAAGTCAGCAGGTAATCTTCTTTATTGTCAGCGCTGCCGTCAGCAGGAACATTGAATGCCGGATGTCCGCCAATTGTAAAGTACATTGGCTCATTGCTGTGATTGACGATTTCCCAGCATACGCTGACCTGATTTTTTTCCAGAACGTGCTTGATCTTTAATTCGAAATCATATGGATAATTTTCTCTTGTAGCATCAGAGGATTTTAATTTGTGTGTAATAGAATCTGCAGTCATATCTACGCAGGTAAATTCACTGTCTCTGGCAAAACCATGCTGTTTGGAAGGATATTCAGTGCCATTGATGCGATAGTGCTCCTCAAAGTGACGTCCTACATTGGGGAAAAGAACAGGAGCATGACGTTTCCAGTAAGCCGGATCTGCCTGCCAGATTACTTCCCTGTTATGTACTTTATCAAAAATGCTGCATAGTTCAGCACCGTGATCATCTACGGATACTTTCAGATAGTCGTTTTCAATTGTATGAATCATAAGTGTGTCCTCCTTGATATAAATATTGACAGGATGCCATGAAAGAAAACAGTTATTATTTATTTCATATTACTGAAAATGGAGTCAACAGTAACTATTTCGTTTTCAGTAAAAGGAAATATCTGCAATTGACATCATTGCTATAAGTATATCACAATGTATAAAGGAGTACAAATCACAGATCCTGGAAAATGAGTTACTGTTCACTCCGTTCTCAGTAACACGCTTCGCGATGCACAGAATTTATGCTATTCGCATAAATTCGCGCGGTATGTCTCGGGATTTTGGCATTTTCATGCCAAAACACCTCGCGGGATAGTGACGTGTGAACAGTAACGAAAATGATTTCCGTATCTGTGTCTTTTACGTTATTAATTCCCGTATCTTCTCGTATCTGAGTCCTTTTGCGCTTTTGAAAGCATGAACATTTTTTGATAAAAATAGAGTAGTTATTTGATGTGGAACCATTGTCAAGAGCAGATTACAGATATAAACAGGCATAAAAACATAACGAAATGAGCTATTTGTACAAAAAACGATGAAAATAGATAAATATAGAACGAAAAATGCAAAAACAAGATAATGTTTAATAAAAATCGTATGTATAAAAATGACAATAAAATATTGACGAAACAAATAAATTTTGTTACAATTTACCTCAACAAGTCTTATGAACATAAAACATGATAAATAAGATACAAAAATAGAACATGAAAACAAGGAGGTCATTACTATGGCGAAAAAAAGAAATATCATTGTTGGACAATCAGGAGGACCTACTGCAGTAATCAATTCCAGTCTTGCCGGAGTTTACAAGAATGCCATTGAACGTGGATTTGACAAAGTATATGGAATGCTTCATGGAATTCAGGGGCTGTTGGATGAGCAGTATATTGACTTATCTACACAGATCCATTCAGAACTGGACATTGAATTATTGAAGAGGACCCCATCTGCATTTTTAGGTTCCTGTCGCTATAAACTTCCTGAAATTCATGAAGATAAAGCAATCTATGAGAAAATCTTTGAGATTCTGAATAAATTAGACATCTACGCATTTATCTATATCGGTGGAAATGATTCCATGGATACCATCAAGAAATTATCTGATTACGCGATCCTTACCGGACAGACACAGAAATTCCTCGGTGTTCCGAAAACAATCGACAATGACCTTGCTCTGACAGACCATACACCAGGATTCGGAAGCGCAGCTAAATATATCGGTGCTTCCACAAAAGAAGTAATCCGGGATGCGCAGGGCCTTACTTATAAGAAAAATATGATCACGATCATGGAAATCATGGGACGCAATGCCGGATGGCTTACAGGCGCTACAGCCCTTGCGAAATCCGAAGACTGTGACGGACCAGATCTGATCTATCTTCCGGAAGTTCCTTTCGATGTTGATAAATTCCTTGCAAAGGTAAAAGACCTTCTGAATAAGAAATCATCTATCGTAATCGCAGTTTCAGAAGGAATCAAGCTGGCAGACGGCAGATACGTATGTGAACTTGGAAGTGTAGGTGATTATGTGGATGCATTTGGTCATAAGCAGCTTCAGGGAACAGCAACATATCTGGCAAACTTCCTGGCAGCAGAATGTGGCTGCAAGACAAGAGCAGTAGAACTTTCTACTTTACAGAGAAGTGCTTCCCACATGGCATCCAGAGTAGATATTGACGAAGCATTTATGGTTGGTGGTGCAGCAGTCAAAGCGGCTGACGAAGGAGATACAGGAAAGATGGTTGTTATCGATCGTGTTTCCGATGATCCATATATGGCAGCTACTGGTATTTATGATGTACACAGAATCGCAAACGAAGAAAAACTCGTTCCAAGAGAATGGATGAATAAAGATGCCACAAATGTAACGAAAGACTTTGTAGATTACATCAAACCACTGATTCAGGGAGACTATCAGCCTATCATGGTAAATGGTATGCCAAGACATCTGGTACTGAATCTGAAGAAGGGCAGAAAAAGATAAATAATTGCAAGTCAATCAGGCAGCGAAGCGGATATGTGTTTGGCTGCCTGGTTTTACGTTATCAGAATCTTGCCAGAATATAGAGGGCGAAAGAGATGTGCTGATTATTTGTATTCAAATCGATTGTAACAGAGGGCATATTTCGTTATTTTGCAGGTAATCACAAAGGTGTCAGAATATTTCTTTGCAACTGTCAAAAGTAGTAATGTTAAATTTATTTTTCTGAAAGATATCTGGTAATAAAACGAAAAAAATTTTACAGATAAAAATACAGACCAGAATAAAGGACAGTAAAAACTTTGACAATAATAGAAATGACAAAATAAATCATATTATGCAGAATGTATAAAAAAAATGCCTGATTTTAGCAGATTAACCTTGACGAAATGACATAAACTCTATAAAATAATTATGTGCGTATAAGAAACATATTTAATATATTTACTTATGTGTGAAAGAAAGAACAATAATTAGGAGGAAAATGTAAAATGGCAAAATGGGTTTACATGTTTACAGAAGGTAACGCTACTATGAGAAACCTTCTGGGTGGTAAAGGTGCTAACCTTGCTGAAATGACAAACCTTGGTCTTCCTGTACCGCAGGGCTTCACAATCACAACTGAAGCTTGTACTCAGTACTATGAAGACGGAAGACAGATCAATGATGAGATCATGGCTCAGATCATGGAAGCAATCACCAAAATGGAAGGAGTTACCGGAAAGAAATTCGGTGACAAAGAAAATCCTCTGCTTGTTTCCGTTCGTTCTGGTGCGAGAGCTTCTATGCCAGGTATGATGGATACTATCCTGAACCTTGGTTTAAACGAAGACGTTGTTAACGTACTTGCTGAAAAATCCGGCAATGCTCGTTGGGCATGGGACTGCTACAGAAGATTCATCCAGATGTACTCTGACGTAGTTATGGAAGTCGGAAAGAAATATTTCGAAGAACTTATCGATAAGATGAAAGCTGACAGAGGTGTTAAGCTGGACGTTGAACTTACAGCAGAAGACCTTCACGAGTTAGCAGAACAGTTCAAAGCTGAATATAAAGCAAAAATCGGTGCTGATTTCCCAACTGATCCTAAGGAACAGTTAATGGGTGCTATCAAAGCCGTATTCCGTTCATGGGACAACCCACGTGCAAATGTATATCGTCGTGACAACGATATCCCATATTCCTGGGGTACTGCAGTTAACGTACAGATGATGGCATTTGGTAACATGGGCGATGACTGTGGTACAGGTGTTGCCTTCACACGTGACCCTGCTACAGGAGCTAACGGTCTGTTTGGTGAATTCCTTACAAATGCACAGGGTGAAGACGTTGTTGCCGGTGTTCGTACACCTATGCACATTTCCGAAATGGAACAGAAATTCCCGGAAGCATTCGTACAGTTCAAACAGGTTTGCGAAACACTTGAGAAACACTACAGAGATATGCAGGATATGGAGTTTACTGTAGAGCATGGTAAACTGTATATGCTTCAGACACGTAATGGTAAGAGAACAGCTCAGGCTGCTTTAAAGATCGCTTGTGACCTTGTTGATGAGGGAATGAGAACAGAAGAAGAAGCTGTAGTTATGATCGACCCACGTAACCTTGATACTCTTCTTCACCCACAGTTTGATGCTGCTGCTCTTAAGGCTGCTACACCAATGGGTAAAGGCCTTGGCGCTTCTCCTGGAGCTGCTTGCGGTAAGATCGTATTCACAGCTGATGACGCTGTTGAATGGGCTGAAAGAGGAGAGAAAGTCGTACTTGTACGTCTTGAGACATCTCCTGAAGACATCACAGGTATGAAATCTGCTCAGGGTATCCTGACAGTTCGTGGTGGTATGACATCTCACGCAGCAGTTGTTGCCCGTGGTATGGGTGAGTGCTGTGTATCCGGATGCGGTGATATCGCTATGGACGAAGAAAACAAGAAATTCACACTTGCTGGCAAAGAATTCCACGAAGGAGATTTCATCTCTATCGATGGTACAACAGGTAACATCTATGACGGAATCATCCCGACAGTAGACGCTACTATCGCTGGTGAGTTCGGACGCATCATGGCATGGGCTGACAAGTACAGAACAATGAAAGTTCGTACAAACGCAGATACTCCTGCAGATGCTAAGAAAGCTGTAGAGCTTGGTGCAGAAGGTATCGGTCTTTGCCGTACAGAGCATATGTTCTTCGGTGAGGGACGTATCGATGCATTCCGTGAAATGATCTGCTCCGAAACAGCAGAAGAGAGAGAGAAAGCACTTGAAAAAGTTCTTCCATATCAGCAGGATGACTTCAAAGGTCTCTTTGAAGCTCTGGAAGGTAACCCTGTTACTATCCGTTTCCTGGATCCGCCTCTTCATGAGTTCGTTCCTACAGATGAAGCTGATATCAAGAAACTTGCAGATGCTCAGGGCAAAACTGTAGAGCAGATCAAGACTATCATCGCTTCTCTTCATGAGTTCAACCCGATGATGGGACATCGTGGATGCCGTCTTGCTGTAACATATCCTGAAATCGCTAAGATGCAGACAACAGCAGTTATCCGCGCAGCAATCGAAGTTAAGAAAGCTCATCCGGACTGGACAATCAAACCGGAAATCATGATCCCACTTGTTGGCGATGTAAAAGAGCTTAAATATGTTAAGAAATTCGTAGTTGAGACAGCTGATGCTGAGATCAAAGCCGCTGGTTCTGACCTTCAGTATGAAGTTGGTACAATGATCGAGATCCCGAGAGCAGCTCTTACAGCTGATGAGATCGCTAAAGAAGCAGACTTCTTCTGCTTCGGTACAAACGACCTTACTCAGATGACATACGGCTTCTCCCGTGATGATGCAGGTAAATTCCTCAATGCATACTATGACGCTAAGATCTTCGAGAACGATCCATTTGCAAAACTGGATCAGGTTGGCGTTGGCAAGCTGATGAAGATGGCTATCGAACTCGGCAAACCGGTTAATCCGAACCTTCACGTAGGTATCTGCGGCGAGCATGGTGGAGATCCGTCTTCTGTAGAATTCTGCCACAAGATTGGTCTGAACTATGTATCCTGCTCACCATTCCGTGTACCGATCGCTCGTCTTGCAGCAGCACAGGCAGCTATCGCTGAGAAGAATGCATAATTAATATAAAATATAGATTCATGCAAAAGCATGATAGTGTCCAAGCGTAAAAACTGGCACTGGAACTTAGGGCAACCTGAAGTTTCAGTGCCTTTTTTGAGTAATACAGATATTTGCAATCTACTTTTATTATCTGCTTATAACTGAATAATGCATTACTATTTTACTACATACCCAGTAACCATTAATACCTAATTCGGTAAAAAGGGATTGACAAACAGTAAAAAATCGTTTATATTTAAATGCAGATTTGGTGTGTTACTGGACAGGCAGGCATTAACCGGTCATAAATGTTATTTTTTAATATTTATGGGGGTTAGTGCCTTTTTTGATGTATTTTCCGTGGTGAAATGCGGAATAATCATTTGTCAGAAGGTTTTAATCTCCCAGAAGACAAGGGCTGTTATTCAGACGGAAATATGTTTTATTGGATAAACAATAAAGAGCAGGAAAACCGATTTGAATGACATTGCCTGCACGATTTAAGGAAAAGGAGACAAAAAGAACATGAAAGACAAAATCTTTGGAGTTTTGCAGCGTGTAGGAAGATCCTTTATGCTTCCGATTGCAATCCTCCCTGTCGCAGGTCTGCTGCTTGGTATCGGCAGTTCCTTCACAAATGAAACAACCATCGCAACCTATGGATTACAGAAAATCCTTGGAAGCGGCACTTTACTTAATTCCCTTCTGATTATTATGAATAAGGTCGGAAGTGCAGTATTTGACAACTTACCGCTGATCTTTGCGGTTGGTGTTGCCATAGGTATGGCAAAAAAAGAGAAAGAGGTTGCGGCTCTTTCAGCATTGATCGCATATTTCGTTATGAACGTAGCAATCAGTGCCATGCTTCTCATTAATGGTGAGATTACTGCTGACGGACAGATTGCCAAAAATGTACTGGAAGGAACTGTTACTTCTGTATGTGGTATCCAGTCCCTGCAGATGGGTGTGTTCGGCGGTATTATCGTAGGTCTTGGCGTTGCTGCACTCCATAACCGATTCCATAAGATCGTGCTCCCGAATGCGCTGTCATTCTTCGGCGGTTCCAGATTTGTGCCGATCATTTCTACAATTGTATATATGTTTGTGGGAATCCTTATGTATTTTATATGGCCGGTAGTTCAGAACGGTATCTATGCTCTGGGCGGTCTGGTAACAGGAAGCGGATATATCGGAACTTTAATCTTTGGTATTATTAAACGTGCTTTGATTCCATTTGGTCTTCACCATGTATTCTATATGCCTTTCTGGCAGACAGCAGTTGGTGGAACAATGGAAGTTGCAGGACAGATGGTACAGGGTGGACAGAATATCTTCTTTGCACAGCTTGCTGATTCTGCAAATGTAGCACATTTCAGTGCTGATGCGACCAGATATTTCTCCGGTGAGTTTATCTTTATGATCTTTGGCCTTCCAGGTGCGGCACTTGCTATGTATCGCTGTGCAAAACCTGAGAAGAAAAAAGCAGCAGGCGGACTTCTTCTTTCAGCAGCCCTTGCATGTATGTTTACAGGTATTACAGAGCCTCTGGAATTCTCATTCCTGTTTGTAGCTCCGGCATTGTTTGTTGTACAGGTAATTCTGGCTGGTGCGGCTTATATGATCGCACATATGTTAAATATCGCAGTGGGACTTACTTTCTCCGGTGGATTCCTTGACTTGTTCCTGTTTGGTATTCTGCAGGGAAATGAAAAGACAAGCTGGCTGAGAATTATCCCGGTTGGTATTATTTATTTCATTCTGTACTATGTAATCTTTACATTTATGATTAAGAAGTTTGATTTCAAGACTCCGGGACGTGAGGATGATGATACAGAAACCAAGCTCTATACAAAAGCTGACGTAAACGCCAGAAAAGAAGCTGGAAAGACAGATAGTGCAACTGTAACAACTTCTAATGATCCGGTAAGCGAACTGATTACAATGGGACTTGGCGGAAAGAAAAATATCGTAGACGTTGACTGCTGCGCGACAAGACTTCGTGTCACAGTCGCAGAGCCGGAGAGAGTCAGAGATGATCTCCTCAAACAGACAGATTCCAGAGGAATTGTGAAAAAAGGACAGGGTGTGCAGGTTATTTATGGACCTCATGTAACTGTAATCAAAGCAAAACTGGAAGAATATCTGGAAACTGCTCCGAATGAATTTGCAGCAGATACTGTTGAAAATGATACGGCAAATTCTGGAAATAATACAGCAGAAACTGCAAACGGATCAGACAGCAATGCAACTCAGAATCAGGCTGCAGGAACTGAAAATGAGAGCGATACAGCACAGACATCAGCACCTGTAAAAGAAGAAAAAATCAGAAAAACAGCCATTATTTACAGTCCGGTAAATGGTATCGCGGCAGATCTTTCCACCGCTCCGGATGAAGGATTTGCAGGAAAAATGATGGGTGACGGTGCAGTGGTAACACCGATAGAAGGAACTGTATATGCACCTGCAGACGGTGAAGTAGAGTTCATTTTTGACACCAAACACGCCATCGGATTCCAGACAGATTCCGGCATTCCAATGCTTCTTCACATGGGAATTGACACTGTGAAACTGGAAGGAAAAGGATTCGAAATTCTGGTAACAGAAGGTCAGAAAGTAAAGATGGGTGAGCCGATGATGAAACTTGATTTAGAGTTCTTATCAGCCAATGCACCATCCCTTGTTTCCCCGATTCTTGACACCGAACCAGAAGACAACCAGAGAATCCGACTTCTCGCAAACGGTGAGATCAAAGCGGGTGAACCGTTGTTTGCGGTAGAGACACTGGAATAATAAATATAGTTTTGAGAAAACTGAAGCAAACAAGCTGCAAATATTCGCAGAACAAATAAAAGAACAGCCAGATAATCAGAGAATATCTGAATTATCTGGCTGTTCTTTACATACCGTAAAAACGAGAAATCCATGACAGGAAAGTTGGTTGGAAAAACAAAGTAAATTAAACAGACAGGTAGGATTCCTGATAAAAATATGGTACACTTATGCTTGTATAAGGTAAATCAAATAAATTTTGAATATGATAACCGTATTATTAAGGACGGAGTAAATAGTAATAAAATATATGAGATACTTTTGCCTGTCAATATGAAGATTATCAGAGAAAAAGGAGGCTTTTTATGGGTGGAGAAGAGTTATATATACTAAAGCATAAAGACCTGGACACAGCCATGGTAAAGATCAACCCTTTTTCGGGAAGAATCGAATATATCCTTGAGGTGTATCTGCCGGAAGAACTGCCCGTTGGATGTAAAAAAGACGGAACAGGACTTGCAGAATGGTGGAATATGCGTGCAGTACCTGACACAAGAAAAGGGATTCAGCAGGCGCTGAAGATTCTGAGAGAAGAAACAAGTCAGTCTTTGATGCTGGCAGCATATGGATTAAGTCTGACAGATCATTATTGGATGCAGCCAGTTTCAAAAGAACTGTACTGGAGAGATATTAATTTCTTTGAGAATGATTTTTCAGATGAACTTGGCAATTTACTGACAGATACTGGCAGAATAGATGTAGACGATCACATATCGCGTTTTTCTCCGGCTTCATCTGTAAATGGAGAGATGAAGAAAAAATGGATCATCAGGGATCATACCCGTTATCTGCTGAAAATAAATACAAATAATTATGGACAGCAGGCAGTAAATGAAAAAATTGCGACCAGACTTCATGAACGTCTGGAATGGAGAAATTATGTCCCATATGAAATTACCGGAACAAAAATAGATGGTGAAGAATTCCCCTGTAGTCTGAATGCGTTGCTTACTTCTCTGGACACAGAATTGGTTTCGGCATATCAGTTGATTAGAAATTATAAAGTGCCGAATGATTTATCAGAGTATGAGGCGATTATTCGGTTGGCAACAGAATATGGACTCGATGAGCTGGAAGTAAGAAGGCAGCTGGAATATACGATTTTGACAGATTTTATCTTGAGTAATACAGACAGACATTATAATAATTTCGGATTTTTATATAACAGTGAGAAACATACACTGATAAAAATGGCGCCTGTATATGATACAGGGAACTGCCTTTTTTACAATGAAGATCCAGTTCCGGTCAAATCAGGTCTGTTAAATGTCAAAGTCAATTCATTTTGTAAAAAAGAAACAGATATGCTTTCCTATGTAAAGAATAAAGAAGTAATTGATATAGAAAAACTTGAAGGATTTCCCAAAGAAGTAGAAGAATTATTAAAACAATATACGAAAATGCCAGAAGAAAGAGCAGAAAAGATAGCAGAAACCGTACAGAAAAAGATAGAGTATCTTCAGCTTTTTCAGGAAGGGAAGAAAATCTGGAAACGAGAAAAATATTGGTAAGGGGAATAGGCTATGAAACAGAAGGTTGGAAAGTACAGCGTAGAGATGGAAGGCGATAGATTATATATTGGTGATTCTCCTCAGTTGGTTGTCAATTTGAAAACGCAGAAAAATTTTATACGCTGTAAAAATGAAAATATTCCATATAAAAAAGAAATTCGTCTAAGTCCGGATTTACTAGAAGGGAAACGCCCGGAGGTTTTTAAAACGGCAGTGGGATATTATTATCAGCAGGCGTGTGAAATTGCAGATGGAATACAGATTGCCAGGGCATATGGAAGAAAGGCTAATCGCACAATTTCTGTTAAAGATTTATCTGAGAGAAAAGTATAATAAATAAAACACAAACGCAGTATGGAAAAAAATAATAAAAAATCGGACAGATATAAAGGAAAAGAAAAAGTATGATAAACAGAAATGATATGCTGGAGTTAACCCGCAGGATGACCTTATCCAGAAATTGTTTTATGCGTGCAGCAGGCGTTTACATAGACGAAAATGGATATATCGATAATACTTTTAATGTAAATTTTAAAAACATGGGAAAGCATGATCAGCAAGTTAATCTGGATCTGGCGAAAACAATCCCGTTCTCGAAAACAAATGAGCAATTGAAATGCTATAAATTTCCGGCAGGAGATCTGGCCTATGACAGTATTCATAAACTGCTGATGGCATTATCACAATATGGTTTAAAAGATGATCTTCTTGTGCAGACACTTTGCGAACAGCTGGCAGAGGGAATCTGCGGCACAGAAGACAAGCCCAACAGGACAAATTATTTACGCGGGCAGGATTTTGGAATTTATATTTATCATGGAATCTACGATATCCCAAAGAAAGGTTCAGACCAGAGCGAACAGTGGGAATCGGAAGAAGTTTATAGCTTCCTTGTGTGTGTAGCTGCACCGGTAGATAAAGACTATAATGCAGGAAAACCAAAATGCGGATTTATATTTCCGGCGTTTGAAGATAGATCCGCAGAGCATGGAAAGATAGATATTTTCTTTGAAAATCCAGACTGTCCGGATGAAGGATTTTTAAGAAAAATATTGGGAAAATAGCTATTAAAGATCTGATAAGATGGAAATTCAATTTAGTCATTTCAAATTCAATTTAGTCATTTTATGGAAAAATGACTAAATTAAAATATTTATAACATTGATAATAAATGAGGGGATCGTAAGATGTACAGAGTAAGCAAAGTATTAAATAACAATGGTGTAATAGCTATTGATATGGAAGAAAATCAGGAATATGTCATTCTCGGCAAGGGTGTTGGCTTTGGCAAGAAAGTCAGCCAGCGTTTTGATAAACCTGCAGAGTGTACCTTGTATCGGCTGGAGCAGGAGACGGAGCGTGGATCTGCGAAAGAACTGGTAAAGGGAATCGAGCCGGAGTATCTGGAAATTGCAGATGAGATTCTGACAGAGGCACAGAAAGTGTTTGGAGATTCTGTAGACAGAGGAATTCTTTTCCCACTTGCAGACCATATCTCTTTTGCAGTTGCCAGAATTCGCCGAAATGAGCAGATCAGTAATCCTCTGACTGAGGATATCAAAGTGCTTTTTTACAGTGAATTTAAGGTTGCTGAGACATTGAAAACAATCCTGAAGAAGAGACTTCAGATAGCAATTGATGACCATGAAGTTGGATATGTGGCACTTCATATTCACTCTGCGATCGGTGATGAGAAGGTATCTGTTGCGATGCAGACTGCTAGGGCAGTGAGAGTGTGTATTGACATGATCGAGAAGGCGACAGGCAAGCCGATAGATGTACTTTCTCTGTCTTATAACCGTCTGATGAACCATATGAAATATATGGTGGCGCGTGCATCAACAGGGGAGAAACTGAATCTGGATATGAACGAATATATGCTGGACCAGTATCCACAGGCTTATGAAATCGCAGCGGAGATATGCAAGAATCTGGAAGGATGTATAGGTCATAAGCTGGATGAGACGGAGATTGGATATCTGGCGATGCATATACAGAGAGTATATAAAGATGCAGTGTGAGAAAAGTAGTAATAATAGAAGAAAGTTCCTTATTTCAGGAACTTTCTGATCAGTTTTTCATAGATTTTTCTATATGGCTGGTATCTCATAGGGAGGTCCAGCCATGTTTTTTTATCTACAATACTCTTAAAATGAGAGAAAGTATTGAACCCATCTCTGCCGTGGTAAGATCCCATACCGCTTTCGCCAAAGCCGCCAAATCCCATCTCGCTGGTTGCCAGATGGATGATCGTATCATTCACACAGCCACCGCCGAATCCACAGCGAGAGGTGACTTTGCGGGCGACATCCTTGTCGGAAGTGAAGATATACAGAGCCAGTGGATGTGCCATGGAGTTAACGGTTACGATAGCTTCATCCAGTGAATCATAAGTCAATACTGGAAGCACCGGGCCGAAAATTTCTTCCTGCATAACGGCATCCTGGAAAGTAACATGATCCATAACGGTAGGTGAAATCTGAAGTGTTTTTGGATTGCTGTCACCGCCGCAGATTACTTTATCCGGATTGATAAGATTGCTGATACGGGTAAAGTGTTTCTCATTGATGATTTTGCCATAATTTTTATTATTCAGAGGTGCAGATCCAAACTGTTTTTTAATTTGTTTCTGAATCTGGCGGATAAGTTCATCTTTAATTTCCTTATCACAGTAGATATAATCTGGTGCAACGCAGGTCTGACCGCAGTTGAGATATTTTCCGAATACAATCCGTCTGGCTGCCAGTTTCAGGTTGGCACTTTTTTCTACGATACAGGGACTTTTTCCACCAAGCTCCAGGGTAACAGGAGTCAGGTGTGCAGATGCCTTTGACATAACTTCACGACCGACATTCTGGCTTCCGGTGAAGAAGATATAGTCGAAATGTTCATTGAGGAGCGCAGTATTTTCTGTGCGTCCGCCTGTTACAACGGTTACATAATGCGGGTCAAAACATTCGCAGATGATAGTTTCAATGACACGACTTGTATTGGGTGAGTAAGCACTTGGTTTTAATACTACGGTGTTTCCTGCGGCAATCGCATCTATCAGTGGATCGATGGTGAGCAGGAACGGATAATTCCAAGGACTCATAACAAGAACTACACCATAAGGGGACGGCTTTTTATAGCTTCTGGAGGCGAACTGTGCAAGAGGGGTTATTACGTTTTTTTCCTTTGCGTAGGATGGCGTATGGCGAATCATATAGCTGAGTTCGGAGAGTACAAGTCCGACCTCGCACATATAGGACTCGAAGTTACTCTTGCCGAGGTCGCGCTTTAATGCCTCATTGATCAATGGTTCATATTTCTGAATACAGAATTTTAATTTTTTTAAAGCTTCAATTCTTTTATCAACTGGTAAAGTTGCGCCGGTATAAAAATAGGTACGCTGTTTCTGGACGATTTCTTTAATTTCTGTTTCTGTCATTGAATAGTCCCTCCATACTTTTTCTGTATTATTTATCAGATTCAGGAATCAGCATATAATAAAATTTCTCAAGTTCTGATGCATCCATCAGCTTTGGCACAGGATACAGAGGATTTGCCTCTTTATCTGCATAATGTGACAGCTTCGGGATATCTGTTTTCTGGATCTCTTTTACAGTATCTCCGATTCCGAATTTCTGTTTCATTTCTTCGATTGCCTGAATAAAAAGTTCTGCAGCTTCATGATCTGGTGTGTTCTTATCCGCGAGTCCGGCAGCAACAGCCAGATTGTGGAGTTTTTTATCAATGCAGCATCCATATTCACGAAGCACCATAGGCAGCAGAATCGCATTGGCAAGTCCATGAGGCACGTTATATTCTCCTCCAAGTGAGTGAGCAACTGCGTGAACATATCCTACATAAGATTTGGTAAATGCACAGCCTGCATAGAAAGAAGCATGGAGCATATTCCGACGCGCCTGGATGTTATCACCATGTTCATAAACAGTGTAAATATTTTCAAAAATCAGTTTTACAGCTTTTAAAGCGTCCCTGCGGGTATCTATTGTGGTAGAGTTTCCGATGTATGCTTCGACTGCGTGAGTGAGGGCATCCATGCCTGTGGTGGCGGTGATAAATGGCGGCAGGCTTAAGGTTACTTTCGGGTCAAGTACTGCATAGCGGGGAATTAGTGGAAAGTCGTTGATCGCATATTTATATCGGGTATCTGCATCGGTAATTACAGCTGCGAGAGTAGTTTCACTTCCGGTACCGGCAGTAGTAGGAACTGCCATAAGAAGTGGAAGTTTCTTGTGTACTTTCAGGATTCCCTTCATCTGAGCCAGAGTTTGTTTTGGCTTTACTGCGCGTGCACCGACAGCCTTTGCACAGTCCATACTGGAACCGCCGCCGAAACCGATGATAGCATCGCAACCGTTTTCGTGATAAAGATTCAGTGCCTCCTTAACATTTACGGTAGTAGGGTTGGCAACTGTTTTATCATAGATTGTATAAGGAATTCCGGCTTCGTTCAGTGTTTTCTCCAGACGTCTGGTAAGTCCGAGACGGGCAATTCCCGCGTCTGTGATGATCAGCACATGTGTACATTTATGGCGCATGATGATTTCCGGAAGTTCTTTAACACTTCCGGCGATTTTCGGTTTGCGGTAAGGTAAAAATGGGATAGCGATGTGAAAAGCTTTCTGAAAAGCCCTGCAATATATTTTTCTGATAGGATTCATGATAATTCTCCTCTGTAATATGTAATCAAGAAAAATATAGCAAGGCAAAAAAGAAAAGTCAATATATTTTGACATTCAAAAAGTATGGAATACTTAATAAATTACAGACAAGATAAAGCATACTGCAGAGAATCGTCCAGATGCTTCTTCATCAACTCGCCGGCTTTATATGCTTCAAAAATCAGCCTATGCATATGTCCGATATTGTGTTGAGGTTCGGACTGAGTCTCATACAAATTAGAAAAAATCGTAAGCTGGCTGCGAAGCTTCTCTGCAGCGAGAAGGGGAAACATCCGATCGTTATGTATCCGGGAGAATGTTATTACTGCGGTGCCTGCGTAATGGTCTGCCCGACAGGTGCTGTTAAGCTGGCACATCCGCTTATGAGCAGAGCCAAATTTGTGGAAGTGCGCCATTGAACAAACTTAGAGGAAAATTAATGATTAAAAGCGAAGCTTTTATAATTCTATAGTACCAGCCAATAATCCAGGTCGGAACTATGTTTTATTTTCGGGGCATTTGGAGCGGTCTTAGATATTCTTAGTCGTCAGAAATCTGCGTTATGAGCCGCCCGCCTCACGTGTCTGAGCGAAGCCAGCAGCGGAGCGAGTTTGACAGGGCGGCTCATGGTTTTAGCAGATTTCTGAAGACTTAGAATATCTTAGACCGTGGAAACCGTCCCGAAAATAAAACATAGTTCTGACCGTCCCTTATGATTTGTTTATTCCCTAGCATGAGCCATACTAGCCCTCAGAGTTTCAATGAAAAATGTTACGAAACTTTACGAAACTCCGAAAACCAGTTGACAACCGAGTAAGTTTAAACTAACATAAAGTTAGCAATAGGTAACCACATGATAAAACTATACGGTTATAACAAACACATTGCTAAATTGTCTTATAAGGCAATATGAGGGAGGAGCAAAGAAAAAATGTTTCTGCAAATACAGGGAATCAAAAAATCCTTTGGCACAGGTGACAGTCGTGTTGATGTGCTGAAAGGCTTAGATCTTGAGATTGAAAGAGGAGAATTCTGTGTTCTGCTTGGTCCGTCGGGTTCAGGAAAGTCTACACTCTTAAACATTATTGGCGGAATCGACAGTGCAGACGAGGGGAACTTAGTGATAGACGGAGAACGTCTGGCGGATATGTCGGAGAAGAAACTTTCATTATACAGAAGAAAACATCTTGGCTATATTTTCCAGATGTATAATCTGATCCCAAATCTTACAGTCAGGGAAAATATTGAAGTAGGCGCTTATCTTAGTGATAAACCTCTGGATGTAGATGAGCTGCTTCATACACTTGGAATCTATGAACACCAGAGAAAACTTCCAAACCAGCTTTCCGGTGGACAGCAGCAGAGGACGGCTATCGGCAGGGCAATCGTGAAGAATCCGGATATTCTTTTGTGTGATGAGCCGACTGGGGCACTGGATTATAATACATCAAAGGAAATTCTTAAGCTGATTGAGACAGTGAATCAGAAGTATGGAAATACGATCGTTATGGTTACGCACAATGATGCAATTAAGGATATGGCGGATCGTGTGGTGAAGCTTCGAGATGGTATGATTCGAAAGAACTATATCAATGAACATAAGATTCCTGCGGCAGAGCTTGACTGGTAAGGAGGACGAAAGAGATGAAGAGTCCTTTGAGAAAGCGTTTATCCAGAGAGTTAAAAAGTGAGATTGGGAAATACCTGGTTGTATTTATTCTGATGGTAACTACGATTGGATTCGTTTCGGGCTTTCTGGTTGCAGATGGCAGTATGATTATTGCTTACAATGAGAGTTTTGAAAAATATAATATTGAAGATGGAAATTTGCGTACGGCAGAGCAGATTTATAAGACGCAGAGAGAGGAAATTGAGAAGCTTGGCATAAAATTATATGAGAATTTCTATCTGGAAGAATCATTGGATAATGGCAGTACGATGCGTATCTTTAAGAACAGGGAAGAGGTTAATAGAGTCTGCCTGATGAAAGGTGAACTTCCGACAAAAACAGGGGAGATCGCGATTGACAGAATGTACGCAGATAATAACAGTTTGTCTGTAGGGGATACATTGCAAAGTGGAAAAAAGACATGGAAGATTACAGGGCTTGTGGCGCTTTCTGATTATAGCTGTCTGTTTCAGAATAATAATGATTCTATGTTTGACTCCGTGAAGTTTGGTGTTTCTGTTGTGACAGAGGATGAGTTTGATTCTTTGAAACAGGATAAATTACAGTATAATTATTCCTGGAAATATGATCAGAAACCGAAGACTGAGAAAGAGGAAAAGGAAGTTTCTGAGGATTTGATGGAGGACATCGGAAAGATTGTTACGCTGGAAGCATTTGTGCCGCAGTATCAGAATCAGGCGATTAATTTTACCGGAGATGATATGGGTAGCGATAAGGCGATGATAATCATGTTGCTTTATATTGTAATTGTGATCATGGCGTTTGTATTTGGCATTACGATCAGCAACACGATCCGAAAAGAAGCAGGTGTGATCGGTACGCTTCGGGCTTCCGGATATACCAGAAGAGAGCTTGTCATGCATTATATGACACTTCCGGTGCTGATTACACTTGTTGGCGCATTGATCGGAAATATTCTTGGATATACAGTATTTAAGGGTGTTTGCGCAGGGATGTATTATGGAAGTTACAGTCTTCCGACTTACGTGACGATCTGGAATGCAGAAGCGTTCCTTCTCACAACAGTTGTTCCTGTTATTATTATGCTGGTGGTAAATTATGGAATTCTCAGGCATAAATTAAAATTGTCTCCGCTGAAGTTTTTGCGCAGGGATTTGTCAGGGCGTAAGCAGAAGAGAGCAATTCGTCTGAGCCCGAAGATTAAAATTTTCTCAAGATTTCGTCTTCGCGTGATTTTTCAGAATATGAGTAACTATATCGTTTTGTTTATCGGGATTTTGTTTGCAAATCTGCTGTTGATGTTTGGATTACTGCTGCCGTCGGTATTGTCTCACTATCAGTTGGAGATTCAGGATAATATGCTGGCGAAATATCAGTACATGCTGCAGGTTCCTGTCAGTGCGGTGAGTGGAAATAAATTCGAAAGTCTGGTTTCGTTGCTTGAATTTTACATGGATTCTGAAACGAAAAACGAGGATGCGGAGAAGTTTTCTGCGTATTCTTTAAACACTTTGCCGGGGAAATATAAGAGCGAGGAAGTCTTGCTTTACGGTATTGAACCGGATAGTAAATATGTGAAAATTAATTTTGATGATACACAGGATAAGATAGAGTCTGGTAATACAGAAGAGAAAAAGAATGAAGGTAAAACAGACAAACCTGCAGATGAAATAAAAAAAGAAAGCACAGGTGTATATATTTCCAAGGCATATGCAGATAAATTCCTGCTTCATGAAGGGGATACGATTACTTTGAAGGAAAAATATGAAAAAGACGAGTATTCTTTTAAAATAGTGGGCATTTATGATTATACAGCGGCGCTTTGTGTCTTTATGCCACGTAGTGATCTGAATGACCTGTTTGATTTGGGAGATGATTATTACAGCGGTTATTTCTCTGATACAGAGATTACAGATATCAAGAATCAGTATATCGGTTCAGTTGTCAATCTGGATGCACTGACGAAGATTTCCAGGCAGCTGGATGTGTCAATGGGAAGTATGATGGGTCTGGTGAATGGGTTTGCCATTATGATCTATATGGTGCTTATTTATCTGCTTTCAAAGATTATTATTGAGAAAAATGCCCAGTCTATTTCCATGGTAAAGATATTGGGATACACAAATGGTGAGATCAGCAGACTTTATATTCTGTCTACGTCTGTTGTAGTGGTACTCTGCCTTCTGCTCAGTCTCCCAATTGAAACGGCAGTGATGAATGTGTTGTTTCGTGAAATGATGCTGGCGAGCATTTCGGGATGGATCACACTCTGGATCGACCCGATGATCTATGTACAGATGTTTGGGGCGGGAATTGTTACATATGGGTTAGTGGCATTGTTGGAATTCAGAAGAGTGAAGAAAGTTCCGATGGATGAAGCATTGAAAAATGTTGAGTAATGAGCGTATGATTTTCTCAATAACGCGTCAGAGGCGGGCAACAGAATCTGACAAAAATTTGACATTATCTGGATTTTGTGTTACGGTAGGTAGGAAACTGTTAGACCAATCAGTTGGAATAGGAGATTATTATGAGAAAAAAATCAACTTCAAAAGCAACAGCAACTATCAAAGAAGCTACAACCAAAGCAACAGAGGCAGTGAAAGAAACAGTAGAGAAAACAATTGCCAAAGCTCCGGAAGTGATTGAAGAAGCAAAAGACGTTGCATCTGATATTGCGAAAGCACCAGTTGTAGAAGAAGCAAAAGAAACTGTAAAGAAAGCAGTAAAAGAAGTGGCTAAAAATATCGACATCAAAAAATTCGTAGAAACAACTATCGAATTACCTGGTTTTGCAGTTACAATGAGCTCCATCGAGGAAGCAATCAAAGAAGACATTAAAGCGAAAGACATCAAAGGAAAAGATATCAGTGTTTATGTAAACGTTGAGCAGAAAGCCGCATACTACACAGTAGACGGTCAGGGATCTGACGATTACAAGATCGACCTGAATACATTATAATCATTTTTATAACTGAAAATGAATGCCTGTGAGCGAAGGCTTGCAGACATAAAAACAGCAGGAATGTTCTCTTAATGAGCGCTCCTGCTATTTTTATGTTTTCGAAATCCGCTGATTTACTACGTAAATCGCTACTTTTAACGCCTTTTACATTTCATTCATATTGAAAAATCAGACATCTAAGAAGTTTGTTCCTGTTCAAATAAATCCTCTCTTGTAATATTCTGTGCCCATTTCCTCTGGCGATAGTGGTGGAATACCCATGGCCACTTGACGAATTCGTCTGTACATAACAGGAAGTATACCCAAAGCACAGGAAGTTTCAGCACGAATGCTGCGAAGAATCCAAGTGGTACTGCATATACCCACATATCGATCGTATCGCAGATGAGACCAAATTTCGTATCTCCACCTGCCCGGAATACTCCGGCAATCAATGCAGTATTGACTGCAGAACCCATAATGTAATAAGTATTGATCAGCAGCATATATTTCAGATAATGCATTGCACCATCACTTAAAGAGGCAAATCTCATAACCAGAGGAGTGATGGCAAATACGATCACACCACCGATCGCTCCGGCGATGACAGTCATTTTCAGCATTCTGGAAGCATATACTTTTGACTTCTCCAGATCACCTTTTCCCATAACATTTCCAAGAAGAATCGTTCCGGCACTGGCAATGGCAAAGCAGAAAACAGAGCCGATATTGCGGACAACAGTAACCAGTGAATTGGCGGCAACTGCATCCGTGCCAAGGTGTCCGAGGATTACAGAATACATGGAGAATGCTACACTCCATGAGACATCATTTCCAAGCGCAGGAAGTGACAATTTAATGAAATCCCGGAACAATACTTTACTGCGGATAAACATATATGTCAGGTTCAGTTTCACATTCTTGCTCAGGGAAGATACAATCACGCAGGCAATCAATTCTATGAATCTGGAAGAAGCTGTTGCGATTGCAACACCTGTAGCTCCGAGCTTTGGTGCTCCGAACAGCCCAAAGATAAAGGTTGCATTCAGAATAATGTTCAGGACAAAAGCCAGCATATTCAAAGCCATACTGATTGTTACACGTCCAACACTGCGCAGGATCGCCAGGTAAACTTCCGTAACACCCCAGCACAGATAAGTAATGCCCATGATTCTGAGATAAGAAGAACCAATGGAGATCAGTTTAGGGTCAGATGTGAATATTTTCATCATATGCTGAGGAGCAGTGAAAGCAATCAGCGCTACAATCGCGGAAATTGCGATTGAAAAACGAAGCGCAATTCCCTCAATCGCATGAATTGCCTGTATATTGTTTTTACCAAAATATTGTGCGCACAGAAGAGAGGCGCCGGTGCCAAGTCCGTAATATACCATAAACAGGATATTGGAGTAATTGGCAGCCAGGGACACTGCGGAAATTGCAGACTGTCCGACGTAATTGAGCATAATTACGTCTGCGGAATTGACCGCTGCGCTGAGCAGATTCTGAATAATGATCGGAATCGTCAGCCGAAACATTTGCCGATAGAAATCATCTTTACCGGCTGATACTGTATTTGTCATATTTACCCCCATAATAAATTATAAATTTTTTTTTGTCTGATCAGAGCATATTATTTCATCTTTTTTTATCATAGCTTTCATGCGGGGAATGCGCTATCTCTATTTTGACAAATTTATACATTATTATGACTTTTATGGCTGCTTGCTTGTTGGTATTCCATAAATTATTTAAAAAATATTCATCTTTTTATCCCCGTTTTTTTAACCGAATCAAGTAAGTCCCCTGCTTCAATTGCGAGGAGCAATAAGCAGGGGACTTACTTGATTCGGTTAAACTTGTGTATTATATGTAGCATGGTCTGTATTGCGCTAAAAGTACTGGACTGGTATAATCTATATATGGATTTTGCAGCCTATGATGATAAATGTAAATATCCGTGTTCTTACCGAAAAGATTTTGAACAATTAAAAAACGATAAATAAAAACATGGTGGGTGAATTTTTATGATGACATTGCAGCAGATCGATATGAGTATTTTATTGTGGATACAGGAACATTTAAGAGCAGATGCCCTGACACCTTTCTGGAAAGTGATCACTTTTCTGGGAAATGGAGGATGGTTCTGGCTTATGCTGGCAGTTGGACTGCTGGTGTATAAGAAAACACGTCTGACGGGGATTGCGGCATTACTTTCCATTACAGTAGGCTTCCTTATCACGAATGTGCTGCTGAAGAATATTGTTGCCCGCCCAAGACCTTTTGACGCCTATACAGAGATTATTCCTCTGATCACAAAACCAACGGATTTTTCATTCCCGTCTGGTCATACATGTGCATCATTTGCGTGCGCGCTGATACTATTTAGAATGCTTCCGAAGAAATTCGGAATTCCGGCAGTGATCCTGGCGGGAATGGTAGCCTTCTCAAGACTTTACCTGGGAGTCCATTATCCGGGAGATGTTCTGGGAGGATTTCTGGTAGCAGTATTTGCAAGCACACTGGTATATCATCTGATGTCAGCATATCAGAAAAAAATGCAGGAGCAGTCATAAGGTCTTTCTCATAAATGGAGATGAGACAAACATGGGAAAGGGCGCTGCAATCAAGACAGCACTTACATATATCAAAGAAATGAATCTGGTGCAGAGAATGAGTATTTTCATTAAGAAAAACCAATAAAGCAGACAATAGATAATATTTTCAGTAATGCAGCCAAAAGTAGAATGTCTGCCATGACAGCAGAATATAATAAATTAATTTTAGAAACAAAGGGAGCTCTTTAATGAAGCAAAAACCCTTATTGATCAGCCTGTTAATTTCTCTGGGAACCGGAGTGATTGCAGGCTTTCTTACTTTCACAAGTATGGAACAATACCAGGAAATGTACCGCCCGCCATTGTCGCCGCCGGGGTGGGTATTCCCGGTGGTCTGGCTGCTTCTTTATGCACTGATGGGAATTGCTGCATACAGAATATACATGAAAGATCCAAAAGCAGAAGCATTAAAGTTATACCTGATTCAGCTGGCGATAAACTTCTTATGGCCGATACTTTTCTTTAATTTCGGCTGGCAATTATTTGCGGCAGTCTGGCTGTTGCTGTTATGGTATCTGGTATTTGTTATGATAAAAGAATTTGCAAAAATTGATGAAGGTGCGGCAAAGCTTATGATCCCATATCTGATCTGGCTTACTTTTGCGGCATATCTGAATATAGCGATTGCTTTGCACAGATAAGCGATTATTTTTTTGGATTGCATTGTGATAAAAAGTGATGAATGGCTACTTGTGATACATAAATAGCCAAAAAAGTACGTATACTATCTTCCATGTAGAAAGTAAACTTTTATACAGGAGGACAGACATGGACAACAGCACAAAGAAACTATTAGAAGAATGCAGTGTCGGATGCAAGATGGGAATTGAGAGCATGGAGCAGGTACAGCATCATGTGACAGATGCCAAAATCGCAGCAACGATTGAAAAATCCTGTTCAAAACACAAGGAACTGGAAGAGGAAATTTCCAAAATACTTCTTCGCGCAGGCCAGCCGGAGAAAGAACCGGGTGTTATGGTATCCACATTTTCGTGGATGACGACAGGTGTAAAAATGATGACCGGAGAAGATGAGAATAAACAGGCGGTTAAGATCATCATGAATGGCTGCAACATGGGAACCCAGTCTATCACAGAAGCCATGCACCAATGCAAAGATGCGTCGTCCGAAAGTATTTCCATTGCAAAGAAGCTTATTGGAATGGAAGAGAATCTGCGGGATGATATGCAGAAATATTTGTAAAACTATTTGTAAAATGAAATGCTGTCAGTTACAGAATAAGTTTGTAACTGATGGCATTTTTATTTGTGGTGAGTGGCGGATTATTGCAGGTCAGGAATAGTTGTGATACAATGCACAAGAGAAATTACACAATTTACATAGAAAAAAGGACAACACAATGAATAAAAATGAAATCTATATAAAAAGTGGTACCCAATACAAAGAAATGACAAAAGAACTCCTTGCGCAATGTGACCTTGTATCTCAGATAACAGATAAGAAAATACAGATCGGCATCAAACCAAATCTTGTATCACCATCTGAAGCCTCCTGGGGAGCTACCACACATCCAGAGATCGTGGCGGGAATTATCGAATATCTGCAGGAGAATGGATATGAAAATATTGCAATTCTGGAAGGTTCCTGGGTAGGAGATAAGACGAAAGAGAGTTACGAGGTATGTGGTTATCAGGAACTTTCAGAGAAATATCAGGTGCCTTTCTGGGATATGCAGGAGGACAAGGGAATAGAGTATGACTGTAAAGGTGTGAAATTAAATGTCTGTGAACGAGTAGAGAACATTGATTTCCTGATTAACGTTCCGGTACTGAAAGGACACTGTCAGACAAAAATAACCTGTGCATTAAAAAATATGAAAGGCTTGATTCCAAACACCGAGAAACGCAGATTCCATGCAATGGGACTGCATAAGCCAATCGCACATCTCAATGCCGGAATTCATCAGGACTTTATCGTTGTCGACAATATCTGTGGAGATCTGGATTTCGAGGATGGTGGAAACCCGGTAGTGATGAATCGAATCTGGGCAGGAATGGACCCGGTGCTGATTGATTCCTATGTTTGTCAGGTCATGCACTATGAGACAAAAGATGTTCCTTATATCGGACTGGCAGAAGAATTGGGAGTTGGAAGTACAGATCTGAAAAATGCTCACATCATCTATTGTGAGGAATCTGCCCGAAAGGAACTGCCGAAATCCCGAAAGGTAGTAGAACTTCAGGATGCTGTAGAAGAAGTAGAATCCTGCAGTGCCTGCTATGGATACCTTATTCCTGCACTGGAAATGCTCAAAAATGATGGGCTTTTTGAAAAACTGGATACAAAGATCTGTATCGGGCAGGGTTACCGTGGCAAAACAGGAAAACTGGGCGTTGGTGCCTGCACCTGTAAATTTGAACACAATGTAAACGGATGCCCGCCTACAGAAAATCAGATCTATGATTTCCTGAAACAATATATTCTGAACAAATAAAAAACAGGTTCGTTTACGAACCTGTTTTTTATTTGCAATCTATAATGCCATCTTAATCATCTTAACGATCGTATCCTGGTCAAATTTGCTACTGTCAAATGCCAGATGATACTGGGAAATATCTTTCCATTTCTTATCAGTGAAATATTCATAATAAGTACGGCGTTCTTTATCAACTTTCTTAACGAGTTTCTGAGCACTCTTTTCTTCCCGTCCGGTACGCTCAATGATAGTCTGTACACGATAATCAAATGGCGCATGGATAAATACGCTCAGGCATTTATTATCAAGAATATAATTCGCGCATCGTCCGACAATTACGCAGTCCTCCTTCTCCGCTGCATCCAGAATAATCTTGCGCTGAAGATCAAAGAGAACATCATTCATCGGAACGAAGTGGAAATCGCTGTCCATCTGAAGTTCATGATCGATAGGAAAACGCCACTGACTGCCGCGTTTCTCATCAACTTTGGCAAGCAGATCAAAAGGAATATTCTCTTTCTGAGCTGCAATATCGATCAGTTCTTTGTCATAAAAAGCAAATCCAAGTTCTTCTGCCAGAGCCTTACCGATCAGACGGCCATTACTGCCGAGCATTCTGTTTATTGTAATCACGCGTTTACTCATAATCAAAACCTCCTTATGACATCCCTGTTACTGTTATATTATGATACCTGAGCCAAAGCTCCCATAATCCTGATATCGTATCACCTGTCAATAGTAACAAGTCTTTTATTTGTTAACATTATAACACTAATGTCAGAAAAATACCAGTAAAATACATAAAAAAACAAAAATAATACAAGAAAATTTATATATACTACACAAAAACAAACAGACCTTTACGAAAGACATTGTTATATCTGAGTGAAATAGAAAGTCACATTCTGAACACATCTTTTTCACCCGGATTTCACAGGCATCTCAAAATTTGCACATATTTTCCAGATAATATTTGGCTATCAGGTCAAAACAAATGGAGGGAAAGAAGAAATCAAAGAACTTGAAGAGCAGATCAGTGATAGTCCTCTGGTAATTCCTGCTATTTTTTTGCTGCTTTTTTGGACAAATTTATCAATAGACGTGGATATTTTGCGTATGATAAAATTAAATTGGAAAATTTATTTATAAGATAGTGGTTATTTATAGATTTTTTCTTTAAGTTATGTTATTATACTTAATTGGCTGTCTGGCAGATGCCGACAGACGTTTACGGATTGTGCATAAATGTCCGTAAATATACTGCTGTTTAACAGACTCAGGAGAACAATGCGCAGAGTCTGGAAACCTGAAGAAACAGCAGTCCGTAACTCTTATGATAAATGATAAGTATGGAAGAAAGGGATACAATACATAATGCTGAAAATCAAAAGCTATGTAAAGGTAAACAGTCTGGCAGAGGCTTATGAGCTGAACCAGAAAAAAACAGCCCGTGTTCTTGGCGGAATGGTCTGGATGAAGATGGGCAACAGAGCAGTATCTACAGCAATCGATCTCTCCGGTCTGGGACTGGATACGATCTCTGAGGATGATGATGAATTCGTGATTGGCTGCATGACTCCGCTTCGTGACCTGGAGACAAATGAGGCTCTGAACACCTACACACATGGAGCTATGAAAGAAAGCCTTTGCCACATTGTGGGAGTACAGTTTCGAAACTGTGCCACTGTGGGAGGAAGCATTTATGGAAGATTTGGTTTCTCAGATGTTCTGACCATGTTCCTTGGAATGGACACATGGGTAGAATTATATGATGCAGGCCGCATTCCACTGACTGAATTTGTAAACATGAAGAAAGATAATGACATCCTTGTGAATATTATTGTGCGCAAAGAGCCGCTTCTTACCTGTTATTTAAGCCAAAGAAACACGAAGACAGATTTCCCGGTACTGACCTGTACTGCTTCAGTGATCGGAGATGAGGCAAGAACAGTAATCGGTGCCAGACCTGCACGAGCTATGGTCGTAGAAGATAAGAAACAGATTCTTAAGAATTTTAAAAACATGACAAAGAAGCAGAAAGCGCAGGCAATCGAAGAATTTGCCGAATATGCGGCCGGGAATGTTCCGACGGCAGGCAATATGCGAGGATCAGAAGAATATAGAAGTCTTCTTGTAAAAGTACTGACAAGAAGAGCCTGGGAAGCAGTAGGAGGGATGAAGAATGAATATTAATTTCTGGCTTAACGGGGTAAACCGCCATGCGGAGATCTATCCTGACACACTGCTGATTGATTTTTTGAGAGAGCAGGGATGTTACAGCGTAAAGAGAGGGTGCGAGACAGCAAACTGTGGTCTGTGTACAGTTTTGGTAAACGGACGTCCGGTACTCTCCTGCAGTACACTTGCAGCCCGCGTTGAGGGAAAGAAGATTGTCACACTGGAAGGAATGCAGAGGGAAGCGAAAGAGTTTGGAAGTTTCCTGGCGAATGAAGGTGCGGAACAATGTGGCTTCTGTAATCCTGGATTTATTATGAATGTGTTTGCAATGTTAAATGAGATCAAAGAACCGACAGAGGAACAGATCAAAGAGTATCTTGCCGGAAATTTATGCAGATGTTCCGGTTTCGTTTCTCAGACAAAGAGTATCCTGAAATTCCTGAAATATAAGAAAGCACAGGAGGAAGCATAAGATGAAATATGTAAATCAACCTGTACGAAAAACAGATGCGATGTCATTGGTGACAGGAAAGCCTGTTTATACAGATGATCTGGCACCAAAGGACTGTCTGATCGTCAAAGTTCTAAGAAGCCCTCATGCCAATGCGTGGGTAGAAGACATTAAAACTGGTACGGCAGAGAAAGTAGCAGGCATCGCCTGTGTCCTTACCTATAAAGATGTGCCGAAAAAGCGTTTCACTCTTGCCGGTCAGACTGCTCCGGAAATGAGTCCGGATGACAGATTGATCCTTGACCGCCATGTCCGTTTCGTGGGAGATGCGGTTGCTATCGTAGCCGGTGAGACTGAGGAAGCAGTAGATAAGGCACTAAAGAGAATCCGTGTGGATTATCGTGTGGAAGCCCCTGTTCTTGACATTCACAAAGCGAAAGATAACCCGATCCTTGTCCATCCGGAGGAAGACTGGAAACTGAAAATTCCGCTTGGCGGAGATAATAAGAGAAATCTATGTGCCTCTGCGGTGGAAGAACATGGAAACGTAGATGAGGTTCTTTCCAAATGTAAATATACAGTTGAGCGTACTTACCATACAAAAGCAAATCAGCAGACAATGATGGAGACTTTCCGTACCGCCTGCTATCTGGACCATTTTGGAAGACTGATCGTGTTGTCTTCTACACAGATTCCGTTCCATGTAAGAAGAATCGTAGGAAGAGCACTCGACATTCCGGCTTCCAAAGTCCGCGTGATCAAGCCGCGAATTGGAGGAGGCTTTGGTGCGAAACAGACATCTGTCAGCGAAATTTATCCGGCAATCGTTACATGGAAAACCGGCCGTCCGTCTAAGATGATTTTCTCCAGATATGAATCCATGATCTGTTCTTCTCCACGTCATGAGATGGAGATTACAGTACGTGCCGGGGCAGATGAGAATGGTATCATTAAGGCAATCGATGTCTATACCTTATCCAATACAGGGGCATATGGCGAACACAGTTCTACAACGGTAGGACTTAGTGGGCATAAATCAATCGGTCTTTACAGACATACAGAAGCGTACAAGTTTGCTTTTGATGTTGTATATACAAATATACAGGCAGCAGGAGCTTATCGTGGTTATGGTGCTACCCAGGGTATTTTTGCGGTAGAGTCTGCGGTAAATGAACTTGCACATCAGATGGGAATGGATCCTGTTAAAATCAAGGAACTGAATATGCCGGTAGAAGGTGGCCCTCTTCCGGGTTATCCGGATGTGCCATATGCACAGAGCTGTGCAATGGATCGCTGTATGGCACGTGCCAAAGAGATGATGGACTGGGATGCAAAATACCCACGCCGCGATATGGGTAATGGCAAAGTCCGTGGAATTGGTGTTGCCATGGCAATGCAGGGGTCTTCCATTGCGGGAGTAGACGTCGGCGGAGCAGATATCAAGTTAAATGAAGATGGATCCTATACTCTTGCGCTTGGATGTACTGACATGGGTACAGGCTGTGACACGATTATGGCACAGATTGCAGCAGACTGTCTGAATACTCCGATGGATAATATTGTAGTATTTAGCGTAGATACAGATATTTCCCCGTATGATTCAGGATCTTATGCTTCTTCCACTACATATACTACCGGTGTGGCAGTAATGAAAGCCTGCGAGGAGCTTAAGAAGAAAATCTGTAAGCTTGGTGCAGAGATGATGGAAGTTGATGAGAACAAGGTTGATTTTGATGGTTCTTATGTCTTCTATGATTATGACTGTGATGAAGATGGTGATGCTGCCACGGCAGATGAAAATAGTATGACTTCTACGGCCGCAGATGACAAGGCAGATCTGGCCGAAAAGAAAGTTTCTATAGAAGATATCGCATTGAAGAGCACATTCTTTAACAATGTCGAGCTTCAGGTCGTACAGCAGCATTCCTCCCCGATTTCTCCGCCGCCATTCATGGTTGGCATGGTAGAAGTGGAAGTCGATACAGAGACAGGAAATGTGGATGTACTTGATTATGTAGCGGCAGTTGACTGTGGTACGCCAATCAATCCAAATCTTGCCCGCGTCCAGACCGAAGGTGGTATTGCGCAGGGAATCGGTATGGCACTCTGGGAAGATGTACAGTACACAGACAAGGGAAAAATCCGCAATAACTCCTTCATGCAGTACAAGATTCCGACCAGACAGGATATTGGAAATATTCGTGTGGCATTCGAGAGCAGTTACGAAAAGACAGGCCCATTTGGCGCTAAATCAATCGGAGAACTGGTTATTGATACCCCGTGTCCGGCAATTGCAGAAGCAATTTACAATGCAACAGGTGTACGTCTGACAGAACTTCCGATGACTCCGGAGAAAATCGCGATGGGAATCCTGAAGAATAAAATGGAAGCAAAAGACCAGATGAAAGAGAATGCCAAAACAGGGGCGAAGGTTGACAGATGAAAGAACTATGCCTTGCATGTATAGGATTTGTGCTGGAATTTGCAGTTTTTTATGCTGTGGGCAGTCTTCTGACAAGAATACTGAAAATGAAAAAAGACGTTTCTTTGACGTTTATTCTTGGATATCTGACGTATTTTGCTGTATTTGAACTGGTGACAGTGCCTATGACTTTAAAATGGGTTTCTCTTACTACGGCTGCCTGTATATGGGCAGGACTTATGATTATTACTGTTATAGTGGCAATTATCTGTGCTGTAAAGAAAAAAACAAAAGATAAGTATAGTAAGAATCTGCCAGATGCAGCAGGAATTTCCGGAGATATCACACCGAAAAAAGGCAACAGTATTTCTGATATATGGAAAAGGCATTCGATAATGATCATTATCGCAGGTGCTGTAGTTCTTCTGCAGTGCCTGATTGTAATCTTCTATAAAGATACGACGGTAGATGCGGCATATTATGTGGGAACGGTGAGCACTTCTGTATATACAGATACGCTTGGCAGATATAATCCTTACAATGGAATAATCCTGAAAGTTTTTCAGGCCAGATATGTTTTCTCTGCATATCCGATGAATAATGCAGTCTGGTGCAGGCTTCTGGGAATACACCCGATTGTACAGGCAAAGCTTGTGATGTCATGTATGAATGTGATAACAGCTAACCTGATTATCTACCAGATTGGTAAGAGACTGTTTGACGGAAACAGAAAGAAAGCAGACCTGATGGCGGTATTCACATGTGTGTTACAGCTGTTTTGTGGAACGATTTATTCTTCAGGTACTTTTTTCTTTACAAGAAGTTATGAGGGAAAGGCAATTCTTGCCAATATCGCCATTCCGGCAGTGCTGATGTGTGCGATATGGTATCTTCAGGAAAAAAACGACAGAAATGTCTGGATCGTATTGTTTATCACAGCTGTCAGTGCATTGACATTTTCCGGTTCAGCGATTATTTTCCCAATCGTAATCGCGGCGGGGATAGCACCTGTAGCAGTTATGAATAAGAAAATTTCGGGTTTGGTATATTGTGCTGTGTGTATGATCCCGTCAATATTGTATGCGGCTGTCTTTTTTGCATGCAGGATTGGTCTGCTGACGCTGGCGGCATCTTAAATAGGAGGAGATAATAATGGCAGGTGTAACGATTCAGGAATATGGACTCCGCTTTGTCAGTGCATGTATGAAGTTATACTGGAGTTCCTGCTGGTATCCTTTTCTGTTTGTGGTGGGTATCATATGCACGCTGATCTGGGGACGTAAAAAGAATTCCAGAATTTTTATAGGATATGTACTTTTCTTATTGCTCACAGTTTATAATCCGCTGGTTGTGAAATATCTGATCGCGAAAGTGAAGTTCGAAAACGAATATTACAGGTTTATCTGGATTTTGCCGGTGATTCCTGCCGTAGCATATTACGGGGTAAAACTGGTAAGTGTTTTCAGAAAAAAATGGCAGCGCGCGCTTGCGGCGATAGTCGTACTTGGCTGCTTTGTGTTACTGGGGAATCCGCTTGACGGTGTGGTGACCAATTTTGCGATGACGGAGAATATATATAAAGTTCCGGATGATCTGAGGGCAGTCTGCGATGTGATTCACCAAAATCAGGAGAATGATTTCCCAAGGGTTGTATTTGACAGCAGCTTAAACAGTATTGTGAGACAGTATGATGCAGGTATCGGTCTTGTGATCAGCCGAAATGCAAGTATTTATCGCGCGGGAAGTACGGTAGCTGGAAGTTTCGATGAAAACAGTGGCTTTTATAAACGGCAGAAGGCATTGCTGGATGTGATCGATTATCATATTTATGACAGCCCTGATCAATTCAAAAAAGCTCTCAGGAAGACAAAGACCGATTTTGTGGTAACCGCAATCGGGCAGGTAGATCATGAGTTTCTGGTAAATAACGGATGTGAACTGGTCGCACAGACAGAGACTCATTATGTTTATAAATATAATGGCTAGGCTTGCCGGAAACAGAGTTTGCCGGAAAGGAATCTTATCCGAAGAACCTGTTTTGGGTATATTATGCCAAAATTCCTCAAAAATAGCAGTGTATGGGCAATTTTCGTTAATAAAATAACTAATGAAAAAGAAGCAGATACCTATTGCTATTTGTCAGGAAAACTGATACAGTAAGTGAGATGATATGTAATGATAGAGGCGCGGGATTCATCAGTAGTCCGGGAGAGATGGAATGACACCCATCCGGAGAAAGGGAAAACCGCCGAAGGAATCTGACAGGTCAGGGGGCAGATTCCTGGGACGTCGCAGAATATGCGCCGTACTGTCACCTGGGTGAAGCGCTATCGGATGTAACGTATACTGTAATGTATAACAGATACCACGAATGTGTTTCAGAATGCATTTGTGGTATTTTTTATGTAATAGAAAATTCTGCTGGAATTTCCTGTTACATAAAAATATCACAGGAAATTGCTCAGTAATGTTCTTGCGATATGAAAGGCCTTTCGGGCAGGATTGTAACATATCGTACATATCTACAAAAGAGGGAGGTACATTCATGAAAAAAAATGTAAAAAAATTATCAGCTGTTCTGTCAGTGATCATGCTGATGATCCTTGCAAGTCCGTTGACTGTACTTGCAGCAGAGGAAGAAGCGGCAGCATCTGCAAAATTTTATGGTACATTCTGGGCGCTGGTTCCGCCGATCGTTGCCATTGCGCTGGCGTTGATCACAAAGGAGGTATACAGTTCGCTGTTTATCGGAATTTTAGTTGGCGCACTGTTTTACTCAGGATTTAGCTTTGAGGGAACGATCCTTCATATCTTTGAAGGCGGAATGATCAGTGTTCTGACAAGCTCCTATAATATGGGTATCCTGATATTCCTGGTTATCCTCGGAACAATGGTTTGCCTGATGAACAGAGCCGGAGGTTCAGCAGCTTTTGGCCGCTGGGCAAGTAAGAGAATCAAGACAAGAGCCGGTGCTGAGATTGCAACAGTTGTTCTCGGCGTATTGATCTTTATCGATGACTATTTTAACTGTCTGACAGTAGGAAGCGTTATGCGTCCTGTAACTGACAAGCACAACGTATCCCGTGCAAAGCTGGCTTATCTGATCGATGCGACAGCAGCCCCTGTATGTATTATTGCTCCGATTTCTTCATGGGCAGCAGCAGTCAGCGGGTTCGTAAAGGGAGAGGATGGAATCTCACTGTTTGTACATGCAATTCCATATAACTTCTATGCCTTGCTTACAATCTTCATGATGATCGCCATGGTCTTTATGAAAGTAGAATTTGGCCCGATGGGTGTTCATGAAACAAATGCGTTAAAAGGTGATATTTATACAACACCTGCACGTCCTTATGCAAACTCTGCCGAGGATGAGAAGGGTAATCCACGTGGCAAGGTGATTGATCTTCTGATTCCTATCATCAGCCTTGTAGTGTGCTGTGTTATTGGTATGATCTATACTGGTGGGTTCTTTAGCGGAACTGATTTTGTAACTGCTTTTTCACAGAGTGATGCTTCTATTGGACTTGTGCTGGGAAGTTTCTTTGGACTTGTGATCACAATTGTACTCTATCTGGTACGCCGCGTTATGAATTTCAAAGACTGCATGGCATGTATCCCGGATGGATTTAAAGCAATGGTACCTGCAATCCTGATCCTTACTTTTGCATGGACACTGAAAGCCATGACAGACAGCCTGGGTGCATCTGATTTCGTATATGGAGTTGTTAAGAGCTCCGCGGGCGGACTGATGAATTTCCTGCCGGCTATCATCTTTGTAATCGGTGCTGTGATCGCATTTGCGACAGGTACTTCATGGGGAACTTTTGGTATCCTGATTCCGATCGTAGTTGATGTATTCTCAGGAACAAACCATGAACTGATGATCATCTCTATTTCTGCTTGTATGGCAGGTGCTGTATGTGGTGACCACTGCTCACCGATTTCTGATACAACGATCATGGCTTCAGCAGGTGCACAGTGTGAGCATGTAAACCATGTCAGCACACAGCTTCCGTATGCAATGGTCGCAGCGGTTGTATCCTTCCTGACTTATATTATCGCAGGATTTGTACAGACACCTTGGATTGCACTTCCGGCCGGAATCATTCTGATGGCGATTACACTGGTGATTATCCGACTGAAATTTGATGATCTGAAGATATAAAGAGATGAGTACTGCTGAAATTAAGTTTTTATGTTAAAACAGGAATTACTTAATATTCACGGTACTGGCATCAGATAGAAATTGACAGAGTAGCGGATTGGCTATCCGGAGCAGGAAGTGAATTTCTGCTTTGGATAGCCGAAACTGCTGCTCTGCATAGTTTCTGATTATGTTACAGAAATTTTTGCTTCAGAGAATGTGAAAAATGTCAGTAGCAGAGAAACTTTAAAGACATGGTATTTTTGTTATAATATATCGTAAATTTTCAGCCTGATTCGTAAATTATCGTAATAGTAGATAAGTTCGGTACATTTATGCATATTCCAAAAAAAACTTTACTTTTACATAGGGCTGTGATAGAATGATAAATGGAAATTTAGTAACTAAAGAACATTGAAGGTTACTGAATTTATTGTCTTACCTGCACCTGTAGCTCAGTGGATAGAGCAGTGGTTTCCGGTACCATGTGCGGGGGTTCGATTCCCTTCAGGTGTGCTGCCTGGGACGTATGTACAGTTCCGGTGCGTTGTATCATATAGGAGTTGCTGAGAAACGAAGTGAACAGTGACTCATAAGGAGGACAAGAACTTGGATGATTTCAGAGAATGGTTGTCAGACAACCTCCGGTATTTTATGCTGGGTGGTGCGATTCTGATAATCGTGGTTGTCCTGTTTTTTAGCATTCGTGCCTGTTCCGGAAGTAATAAGGGGAATTCCGGAGATGGACAGAAGACCACATCCACAGACCAGGGAAATGTTCCTTCTTCTCCGACAAGTGAAGGGGAGTCTGACGAGAAGAAAGAAGACGCCAATCCCATGGAAACAGCAGATGCAGATATCACTGCATTGATTAAGAGCTATTATCAGGCTCTGGGGGAAAAAGATATTGCAACGCTGAAGACTCTTGAAGATGATTTTACACCATCCGATGAGTCAAAAGTCACAAATTTGAAAGATTATATCGAAGGGTATGAAGTGGGCGATGTGTACACGAAGAAAGGTATGACAGATGATTCTTACGTGGTTTACGCCTGTTTCTCTTACATCTGTCAGGGTATCGAGACGAAAGCACCGGCTTTGACTCAGTTCTATGTGTATAAAAACAGTGAAGGTAACTGGGTAATCGATAACGGAGCTTTACAGGATTCTGAAATTTCTGCATATATGGAGAAACAGTTGTCAGACAGTGATGTTTCTGACCTTGTAAAGAAAGTACAAAATGAGCTGGATCAGGCACAGCAGTCAGATTCATCTCTCGCAGAATTCTTAAATGGCCTCGGAGAGGAAGCAAGTGTGTCAACAGATGCAGAGGATGGCACAATGCTTACTACTACAGATGAATGTAATGTGCGTGCTGAAGCAAGCACAGATGCTGAGATCCTTGGCGTGATTTCGGCAGGCGAGCAGGTTGAGAAGAAAGGCACTGATGGTGAATGGGTTCAGATTGATTATGATGGTGAGACCGGATACATCAGGGGAGACTTGCTTGAATAACAAGTCAATCGGATATTCGCAATCCGCTTTCGCTACTTGCTCATAACCAAATAACTGCTTCGCAGTTTATCAGAAGGGGCTTGTACCCCTTCTGATACAAGCAAGTCCCCACCCACTGCTTATTGCTCTTCGCAATTGAAGCAGGGGACTTGCTTTATTTGGTTAAATACGGATAATAAAAAATACTGCCACTCATCGGAAAATGATGATAGGCAGTATTTTTTGTGCTGTAATAATGATAAACTAAGAAGCATTATGAAATTCACTGTATGTATTTCCACCGGATAATTCTGTCTGATGCAGTGCGGCCAGCTCGTGTATCGTCACAAGCTGATATCCGTCTTCAATCAGCTGCGGAATCAGAATCTCAGCAGCGTCTACAGAAGTACTGTAAATATCATGCATCAGGATAACAGAACCATCTTTTACATTGTTCATAACTTCTTCTACAGTGGATTCGACATCAAGTGTCTTCCAGTCAAGTGTATCGATAGACCACAGAATCATAGGTGTTCCAATTGCAGCCTTAACAGTATCATTGACGGAACCATAAGGTGGTCGGACAACAGATGCTCCCTGGCCCGTCAGATTGACGAGCTGCTCATCCACTTTAGCAATTTCTGAACTGATCTGATCAGCAGATAAAGTTGTCAGCTCAGTATGATCATAGGTATGATTTCCAAGTTCACAGCCCAGCTCCTTCATACGTTTCACCTCATCCGGAAAACTGGCAATCTCAGTGCCGACCATAAAGAAAGTAGCCTTGGCATTATTCTGTTCCAGACAGTCCAGAAGACGGTTGGTAAAGGAACCTGGCCCGTCATCAAATGTAAGGGCGATTGCCTTCTGGGTTGTTGAAGTATCGTTTTCTTTAGAAGTATTGTTTCCTTTAGAAGTATCGGAGTTACGGGAACTGCCAGAGGCATCTGCCTCTTTGCCGGAGCTGCCGGAACTTTCCGAATTCCTGGAATCCGAATTTTTGGAAGATTTCCTGGATTTCTCAGAAGAATCCTTCGCTGGAACATAATCTTTCAGTGATCCGTCCGCATTCAGTTCATAAGTTTTTTTATCAACTTTAATAGTCCCGGTCTGCAAAATACCATCCATGTCGAAATAATATCGTTTCTTTCCGATATCGATCCAGCCTGTCTGCATGATTCCGGTGTCATCCATATAGTATTGCTTGCCATCAGTGTCGGTCAGCCAGCCGGTATATGGCTTGTCGTTTACAAGAAACATCCAGTTACTTCCGCTGGAAGCCCAGTGACCTTTTGATGCCTCTTTTGAGATATCAGAACTTAATGCAGGACCGCCTGATGAAGCCGCGGAAGAACTCTTTGAAGAGTTTTTCTGTGAGCTTTTGCCAGATTTTTCTTCTGTAGATTCAGATAATGTTTCGGATGCATTGTCGGTTGAATTTTTTGCCGAAGCATTATCTGAACTGTCAAGTGAAAGATCATCGGACCTATCGGAAGAAATATCTGTAAAATTATCATTATTATCAGCCACTGTTCCTTCAGAAGAAAACTCCGAAGAATCCTGATCTTCTGATACAAAAACTCCGGCATCACTGTCTGCGCTGACCTGTGAAGGACCAGCAGAAGAACGGGTAAAAATTCCTCCGAAGATCAGACACAGAACAATGGAAAGCAGGATCAGCCAGCGGTTTGTACGTGGTAAATGGCCTGACATAAAAGCCTCCTTTGTGTAGTTGTAATAAGGCTGTGGTGAAATATCCGGCATTTTACGGAGTCAGATAAATCCAACAACCTTAGAGCGTGTTTGAAAAATCAACCCCGCAATCTGAACACCCCACCTCCAGGATCTGCCACTGGCAGCTCCTTACGGATGCATGGTAACTTTGCGGTATATTTGCGAAAAGCAGTTTTCAAACACACTGTACTAGCCCTATCATACAATAAAGAACGACAAAATACAAGGTAAATCCCCCCTTGGCAAATTTTGGTTTATTTCCCCGTTGATAAGACGGGAAAAAAATTATATAATAGAAAAATGAACGAAAAAATCAGAATTAACAAATATTTAAGCGAGGCGGGTGTATGCTCCAGACGTGAGGCGGACCGGATGATCGAAGAAGAAAGGATCACTGTGAACGGCCAGAAAGCTGTAAGCGGTCAGAAGGTAAGCACAGAAGATGAAATCTGTATAGACAATGTACCTGTCCATAAAAATGAAAAAAAAGTAATGCTTCTTTTTAATAAACCCAGAGGAATCGTGTGCAGCACGAAACAACAGCGCCAGGAAACAACAGTGACAGATTACCTGGATTATCCTTTACGGATCTACCCTGTAGGCAGACTGGACAAGGAGTCACAGGGTCTGCTGCTTTTGACAAATGAGGGCGATTTGGTAAATAAGATTATGCGTGCAGGTAACTATCACGAGAAAGAATACTTTGTTACAGTAAACAAGCCTTTAGATAAAGAATTTATCCGCAGAATGAGCAGGGGAGTTCCGATTCTGGATACGGTGACAAGACCGTGCAATGTAGTGCAGACGGGAGAATGCAGCTTCCGGATCATCCTGACTCAGGGACTGAACCGGCAGATTCGCAGAATGTGTCAGTATCTGGGATATGAAGTACAGAAGTTAAAGAGAATCAGAATTATGAATCTGACTCTGGATGGAATTAAAGAAGGCGAATACAGAGAGATCACTGCCCGGGAATGGAAAGAACTGAACCGTTTGCTGGTATCTTCTTCCAGCGAAACAGTGATCGAAACAGGAGGATACAATGGAAACAGCAGCAATCACGCGAATGAAAGAGCTGGTGCAGAAACTGGACAAAGCAGCAAAGGCGTATTACCAGCAGGATATAGAACTCATAAGCAACAGAGAGTACGATCAGATGTACGACGAGCTACAGGCACTGGAAAAGGAAACCGGAACCATTCTGGCAAACAGTCCAACCATCAGCGTAGGGTACGAAGCCGTTGACCAGCTTCCGAAAGAAGAGCATGAGTCACCGATGTTGTCTCTGGATAAGACGAAAGACAGAGAGGTCCTGCGGGACTTCATGGGAGAACACAAAACGCTTCTGTCATGGAAACTGGACGGACTGACGATCGTTCTTACTTATGAAAATGGTGAACTTGCAAAAGCTGTCACTCGTGGAAATGGTATAGTAGGTGAGGTTGTCACAAATAATGCCAGAGTATTTAAGAATGTTCCGCTCAAGATTCCTTATCAGGGAAGACTTGTACTTCGTGGGGAAGCAATCATCACATATTCCGACTTTGAACGGATCAATGAGTCGATAGAGGATGTAGATGCCAAATATAAAAATCCCAGAAACTTATGCAGCGGATCCGTACGTCAGCTCAACAATGAGATCACAGCTCACAGAAATGTACGCTTCTATGCGTTCGCGCTTGTAAGCGCAGAGAATGTAGATTTCCGGAACTCAAGAGAAAGACAGTTTGAGTGGCTGAAAGAACAGGGATTTGATGTGGTTGAATACCGGGTAGTGACTGGTGCTACATTGGATGAAGTGATGGAATATTTTTCGACAGCGATTACAGAGAATGATTTCCCGTCAGACGGCCTGGTGGCACTTTATGATGACATTGCATACGGAGATTCTCTGGGAAGAACCGCGAAGTTTCCGAGAAATGCATTTGCTTTTAAATGGGCAGATGAGATCAAAGAAACGCACCTTTTGGAAATTGAGTGGAGCCCGTCAAGAACCGGTCTGATCAATCCGGTGGCGGTTTTTGAACCGGTTGAACTGGAGGGGACAACTGTCAGCCGTGCCAGTGTGCATAATGTCAGCATTGTAAAAGAACTGGAACTCGGTATCGGGGATATAATCACGGTGTACAAGGCGAATATGATCATTCCACAGATTGCAGAGAATCTTACCCGCAGCAGTAAACTGGAGATACCGGAAACCTGTCCGGCCTGTGGACATGCCACAGAGATTCAGAAGGTGAATGATGTAGAAGCACTTTATTGCACAAACCCGGATTGCGCAGCCAAGAAGATTAAATCCTTTGCCCTTTTTGCAAGCAGAGATGCCATGAATATAGATGGATTGTCTGAAGCGACACTGGAGAAATTTATTGCCAGAGGATTTATCCATGATTTCGGAGATATTTTTGAGATTGCGAAACACAGAGATGAGATCGTAGAGATGGATGGATTCGGGGAGAAATCCTTTGAGAACCTGATCGCCAGCCTGGATAAGGCAAAAGAGACGACTCTGGCAAAAGTAATCTATAGTCTGGGAATTGCAAATATCGGACTTGCAAATGCAAAAGTAATCTGCCGCCATTTTGATGATGACCTGGAGAAAATCCGTCATGCGGATGAAGAAGAGGTCAGCTCCATTGACACTATTGGACCGGTGATTGCCAGAAGCCTGACAGATTATTTTGCAAAAGAAGAGAATAATAAGAAACTGGATCATCTGATGAGCTATCTGACCATCAAGAAAGAAGAAAAGACCGGCGAGCAGATTTTCCGGAACATGAATTTCGTTATCACCGGAAGCGTAGAACATTTTGCAAACAGAGCGCAGGCGAAGGAATTTATTGAATCACTGGGAGGCAAGGTTACAGGCTCTGTGACATCTAAGACGAATTACCTGATCAATAATGATACGACTTCTAATTCTTCCAAGAATAAGAAAGCTAAGGAGCTGGGAATTCCGATTCTTTCGGAGAAAGACTTCCTTAAGATGGCACAGCAGTGAGTGTAAATAAAAAATAAGACAACAGGAGAAAAGAAAAATGCCAATTAAAATACAGGGTGATCTGCCCGTAAAAGAAATTCTGGAAAAAGAAAATATTTTCGTAATGGATGAATCCCGTGCGTCCCATCAGGATATCCGCCCGATTCAGATCCTTATTCTGAATCTGATGCCTCTGAAAGAGGAGACAGAGCTTCAGCTCCTTCGTTCTCTTTCCAATACACCGCTTCAGGTGGATGTAACATTTATGGCGGTACAGAGCCATGAATCCAAGAATACTTCCATGAGTCACCTGAATAAATTTTATCAGACATTTCCGGAGTTAAAGGATAATAAGTATGATGGAATGATCATCACAGGTGCGCCGGTAGAGCAGATGGAGTTTGAAGAAGTGGACTACTGGAACGAATTGGCAGAGATTATGGATTGGACGAATGATCATGTGACATCTACGATTTATCTGTGCTGGGCTGCCCAGGCTGGACTTTATCATCACTATGGCCTGAAGAAACGTAAACTGGATAAAAAAATGTTCGGCCTTTTCTGGCATAAAGTGCTGAATCGTAAGATCCCGCTGGTACGAGGCTTTGACGATATGTTCCTTGCACCACATTCCAGACACACCGAAGTGCCAATCGAAGATATCCATAACTGTAAAGAACTGACAGTACTTGCAGAATCAGAAGAAGCAGGACTTTTCCTCGCAATGGCAGATGGTGGCCGCAAGATTTTCGTAATGGGACATCCGGAATATGATCGCGTGACACTTGACGGAGAATACAAGCGAGATGTCAGCAAAAATCTTCCGATAGAGATACCTGAGAACTACTACAAAGACAATAACCCGGAGAACAGACCACTTCTTATGTGGAGAGCTCATGCAAACAACCTCTATACAAACTGGCTGAATTATTATGTATATCAGAGCACTCCATTCGACCTGTACGGAACACCGGATTTCAGCGAGATTTAAAGGGCAGAAAGGATATCTGATACAATGAATATTAGAAATATGATGAAGTTTACAGGTGCATGGAACACCTTCAAAAGAAACCATCCGAAATTCCCTGCATTCTGTCAGGCGGTTTCACGCAAGGGAATCAGAGAGGGAAGCATTATTGAGATTGTATTTACCACTCCTGAAGGAGAGAAAATCGAGACAAATCTCAAGGTGAAAAACAGCGATCTGGAATTATTAAGACAATTATCAGAATAAGCAATAAGCAGTAACGCAATAATCGGCCGGAGCAGATTTTACAAAATTTTTATTTGAATATTATGTATAAACCTGTTATAGTATACTATGTTGGTTATAGTTAGTTATTGTTCACTCAATCGGTAACAAAATGCTTCAAAACATACATTTTTATACTCGGATATCCAGATGACCAGCACTTATCCGGATGTCTTATGAAACAGTAAATTGAAACATCTGCTGCAGATTCGGACAATAGTTTCTCACAAGAAAGAAAGAGGAAGAAAATTGCGTAAAAAATCACATATTTTATTAGCAAGGTATCTTGCGGATCAGATGCAGACCACAGCAAGCCTGCAGTCTCACAGAAAGGCTTTCTGCCTGGGCAGCATTCTGCCGGATATCAAGCCGTCTTTCATTACTAAGAGACATGAGTTCTACGGAACATTTGAGGATGTCAAGAGAAGAATGAGAGAACTGGCGGATGTCAGACTGGATGAGAGCAACCAGAGAGTTTACTGGCGTCGGTTCGGCGAAGTGATCCACTATATGGCGGATTATTTTACCTTTCCTCATAATAAGACATATACGGGCACACTTGCTCAGCATAACCATTATGAGAAAGTGCTCAAGAACAGACTGAAAGCCTGTATACAGCAGGGAGAAGCACATAAATATCTGGAACCTGCGATACGTTTTGCAGATTTTTCCACACTGGTCGATTATATTGAGGCAAATCATGAGAGATATCTTAATAAACTTCGTTGCGTGGAAGAAGATATTCGCTTCATTCTGAATATGTGTTTTCAGGTAATCCAGGGGCTGGTACAGATCTGCATCGGACAGAGTTTTGCAAAGACTGCACAGGCAGCCTGAAGTGAAAAAATACATGCTGATAAAATAAGGAAAGGCTGTGCAGAAGAAATTTCTGCACAGCTTTTTTACACACAGTCTCTTTGTGCGCGACCAATATTCGCAATCCGCTTCGTTACTTGCTCATAACCTGATTTGGTTAAAATGTGACGAAAAAATGAATTTTGGTTAAATGAGGAAATTGACCGGCCACAGCGGTTGATTTCACAAAATGATTATGCTAGAATAAAACAGGTTAATGTTTTAGTAAAAAATATAAATAAACTTACAAACAGCATAATTAATGCTGTTGAGTGATAGGAAAGAATAAACAGTATGCCCTTACTGACAGGGGGACAAGGACATGCTTAGAGTAAGAAGGGAGCAATTTAGATATATGAAAAACAAGTATCTTACCAAGTTCTTATGTCTGACATTGATGTCAGGTATGGTATTATCCGGTCCTGCATCCATACTTGCAGCGGAAGAAGTATCTGCATATACATCAGAAGACGGCAGTTCAGACTTCAGCGACTCCAGCGACTTTGGTTCAGAACCTGAAGATCCTACACCGACACCGGCAGACCCGACACCAGCACCGGTAGATCCAACTCCGGATCCTGTAGATCCTACACCATCTCCTGCAGACCCGACGCCGACACCGGTGGATCCTACACCGACACCGGCAGACCCAACGCCGACACCGGTGGATCCTACACTGACACCGGCAGATCAGATTACAGCGGCAGCACAGGATGTGATCAAAAGAATTACTGAACTGAATGCGCAGGAAGTAACTCTGGAGAAGAAATCTATTGTTCAGAGTATCCGTACAGCTTACAATGCCCTTTCTGATAAAGAGAAAGCACAGGTTTCCAATTATAATCTTCTGGTTCAGGCAGAGGCTAAGATTGCCCAGTTAGAAGAACAGCAGAAGAATAATACAAACAGCAACACAAACAATTCATTTACAGATAATACCACCGGCACAGCGCAGACTGGAACTCCGGTATACTATGCATCTAATATCCATGCCGGTAAGGATTTCTATCTGGACAGCTTAAAGAGCAATTACAATCTGACTTTCTCAGATGATTTTGCCACTGTTATGGATGAAATCGAGAAAGAATATAAAGAGAAGAATAAAGTTTCAGATGCCAGCGACACTGATGGAAGTAAGACTACCACATCCGCAGACAGTCTTCTGGTAAGAAACTGGCAGGATATCCTTGCAGTATATGTATACCAGCAGAGCAAAGACGGCAAGACAGAATTCACACTTGATTCCTCTTGTAAGGAAGATCTGGCGAAGATTTTCGCAGAGATGAATCCGATCGTAAGAGACAAGCAGAATATTACTCACGTTACATACGGTAACCGTAAGATCAACTACTATATCAAGAAGAATAAAATTGCCAAGAAAGACCGTACAATTCTTAAGAAATATGTAGAAACAGACTGCAAGCTTCTGTGCGCGGTTGTAACAGCGGCAAATGGCTTCGTCCGTGAGAGTGTTGGTGATGATGTTTCTGAGGAGAGAGTAAATGTTATCTCCGCAGCTTATTCACTGGTTGGTAAGGTTGGATATTTCTGGGGTGGTAAATCCACAGTAATCGGAGATGATCCAAGCTGGGGAACATCTGAGACAGTATCCGCTGAAGGAAGCAAGAGTACCGGTACAATTCGTGCATATGGTCTGGACTGCAGCGGTTTTGTTACCTGGGCAGTAATCAACGGATATCAGGAAAAAGCTATGCAGGAAGCCGTAGGAGACGGAACTTCAGACCAGTGGGAGAAAGCAAACGTAGTAAGCGAAGCAGATGCACAGCCTGGCGATCTCGTATTCCAGAAAGGACCAGAAGCAGGAAGCGATAACCATGTAGGTATTCTCTGCGGTAAGACAGACGCAGGTGACTGGATCGCAGTACATTGTTCTTCCGGAAAGAATGGTGTAACGGTAGGTGAAGCATATAGTGCAAGCTTCAGATATATCCGTCAGCCATCCTTCTATCCGACTTCTGAGCAGGTACAGGAGATGCAGAACAGCAGCACAGCAATCAGTTCCGGCACAGATATCTTCAGTTCAAATGTAACCGTAAGCAATACCCTGCAGGATGCAATGAAGAACAGCGGTTCTGCAAGCTCTTCCACAACAGGACTGACAGCACCGGATTCTTCAAATACAATATCTATTATTTCTGATAAGATTGACCTGTCTACAGAGGATGTTGCAGTATTTAAGGCGAAATAAGTCAATCGGATAAAATCATCCGCTTTCGCTACGTGGCTCTACACCGAATAACTGCTCGGAAATTAAATAGCATAAGAAAGGCAAAAGCGCCTGACAGAACTTACTGCCCAGGGCTTTTGCCTTTTTGCGTTTTCTATATATTTCCGGAATGAACCATCAGCATTAAAACTGAAACGTTAAAGTTAAATTTGAGTTTTTTGCCTGATAATCTGCGGGATATGTCTGGAAAATGTGAAAAGTATGTGCAAATAGGGAAACAAAAATTGACAAACTATACAAGACATGTTAAGTTTGAATCAATAGAAAATGTTACTGAGAACGAAGTGGACAGTAGCATAAAAATCTGAAGATAAGAGAATAGTAATGTCTATAATATGATTCCGGTTTTCTACTGTATTTGATATATATTAACAGCATTTAGCGTACCTGAAAATATCAGTGCTTGGTATGCGGGCAGCTTAGCCGTATCAGAAACAGGGCATTGCTAAATTCGGAAAAGAGACGCATAGATGGCATTAAGACGTGAACGAATGAGGCTTGGTGACCTGCTCATCAAGCAGAATGTATTAACTGAAGATGAATTAAAGAAAGCCCTTGCATTACAGAAGGGAAGCGGCAAGAAGATCGGTGAAGTCCTGGTAGATAACGGATTTATCACAGAAGACATGATCGTACGTGCACTTCAGATGCAGTTAGGCCTTAAGGTAGTCCAGTTGACAGGTGTGACAATTCCTAAGGAAGTCAGAGGGCTGGTCAGTGTTGATTTGCTTAAGAAATACACTTGTATTCCTTTTGAACTTGACCCGTATAATGCGAATATCCTTCATCTTGCAATGGCAGACCCTATGGATATGGCGGCCATTGATGATATCTCCATTGTAACGAATCTGCAGGTAGAGCCGTATATCGCATCTACCAGGGATGTACTGGCAGCAATCGACAGATGCTACGGTGCATCAGAGACACTGGATGCAGCCAGACGATTTACACAGGAGAGAGCACAGCTTCGTGGAAATACAGCAGATGAGGACACAGATGCAGACGTAAGCGATGCACCTATCGTACAGCTTGTACGTTCTTTACTGGAGCAGGCAATCAGACAGAGAGCCAGCGACATTCATATTGAAGCGCTTGAGAGCAAAGTTCGTGTCCGTTACAGGATTGATGGTGCGCTCTATGAGCGAATGGTCTATGATAATAGTCTTCTTCCAGCAATTTCCACTCGTATCAAGATTCTTGGCGGTATGGATATTTCAGAGAAAAGGAAACCGCAGGATGGCCGAATGTCTATTATGGTAGACAGACAGGACTATGATATCCGTATTTCCTCTCTTCCGACCGTACATGGAGAGAAGATTGTAATGCGAATCTCTTCCAAACTGAATCTTACACGTAACAAGAAAGAACTGGGACTTCCACCCGATGAGATGGAACGTTTCAACCATATGCTGGCCAGTCCTTTCGGGATCATCCTTGTAACAGGACCGACAGGAAGCGGTAAATCCACTACCCTGTATACAGCATTAAGTGAATTAAATAAAGAAGCGGTCAATATCGTCACAGTAGAGGATCCTGTGGAGGCAGATATTGAGGGAATAAATCAGGTACAGGTCAACAATAAGGTAGAACTGAATTTTGCGTCAGCTCTTCGCTCTATCCTACGTCAGGATCCGGACATCATTATGATCGGTGAGATCCGAGACAGGGAGACTGCTGCTATTGCAGTACAGGCTTCCATAACAGGACATCTGGTTGTTTCTACATTGCATACAAATAATGCAGTAGGTACTCTGAACCGTATGGCGGACATGGGAGTGGAGAGATATCTGATCGCAGATTCTGTTGTGGGAGTTATTGCACAGCGCCTTGTGCGCAAGCTGTGCAGCCATTGCAAGAAGATGCGCCCTGCAACCTCTGAGGAGAAGAGAGTTCTGAGAATGAATACACAGGAGGAAGTAAATGTCTACGAACCCTGTGGCTGTGATTTCTGCAGCCATACAGGATATTACGGGCGTATCGGTGTATTCGAGATCATGGAGGTCAATGACGAGATCCGTGACCTGATCGCAGAGAATGGGACAACAGAAGAACTGGAACGCGCAGCCAGAAACAGCGGAATGCGCACACTGAGAGATAATGGTATCAGCTATGTGCTGAATGGAACCACCTCTGTGGAAGAGATGCTCAAGGCATCTTATGAGTGATCGAGACTCACAGATTATTAATTTTACGACTATTAATATAGAAGGAATTCCTGCGGAACCGGAGTCCTCCGGAGATCACAGGGAGTTACGAGGCAGATTAGGAAATATGTATGATTTAGATGAAATACTGATACAGTCAGTGAAGGTAAAGGCTTCCGATATCCACCTGACAACCGGCAGACCGCCCAGTTACAGAATCGATGGTGTGCTGTCTCCCATAGAGGGAGAACGCCTGACTCCTCAGATGCTTGAAGACATTCTCATGCCCCTGATGGATGTCCGTCACAGAGAAGAACTGCAGAATAACGGACAGACAGACTTTGCATATGCCATCTCAGGTGTGGGACGTTTCCGCGTAAATGTATTTAAACAGAGAGGAACACTTGCTTCCGTTATGCGAAGCCTTCCTTTCAATATCCCGGAACCTGAGGATCTTGGTATTCCTGCAGAGGTAGTGGAGATGACCTCGCGGAAAAGAGGTCTCGTTCTGGTAACAGGGCCGACAGGAAGCGGGAAATCAACTACACTGGCTTCATTGATCCATGTGATAAACAGGAATTATCCATATCACATCATCACTCTGGAGGACCCGATCGAATATCTTCACAGACATGACAAGTCAGTGGTTAATCAGAGGGAGATCGGCAGTGATTCAACGAGTTACGCACAGGCACTGAGGGCTGCACTGCGTGAAGACCCGGATGTTATCCTGGTAGGAGAGATGCGAGATCTGGAAACTATTTCCACAGCGATCACAGCAGCGGAGACCGGTCACTTAGTATTCTCCACCCTGCATACCATTGGTGCGGACAAGACCATTGACAGGATCATTGATGTATTTCCGCCAAATCAGCAGCAGCAGATAAGGATACAGCTTGCCTCTGTATTAGAGTGCGTTGTATCCCAGCAGCTTCTTAAGAAAGCAGATGGAAGCGGCCGTGTGGCTGCACTTGAAATACTTTTTGCAAATAATGCAGTGCGAAACCTGATCCGTGAGAGCAAGACCTATCAGATATCCTCTGTGATGCAGACCAACAGACGTGCAGGGATGCAGACAATGGATGATGCACTGTATGACTTATATATGAGAAAACTGATCGATGGGGACAATGCAGTGACATATGCCCAGGATCCGGTCAGCATGAACAAAAAAGTCAGCTTTGACTTCTGACAGAAACCCGATCTGGCAGATCCCCTGAGCCTGACTGAGAGAAAGAAGTGATAAAATGCCGGGTTTTACCTACGTGGCAGTAGATAAAAAGGGAAAAGAGAAAAAAGGAAGTATTGAGGCTGACACCAGAGAGAAAGTTATAGATATCCTGAAAAACGACGGGCTTATCCCTGTCTCTGTAAAAGAACAGGGCGCCCTGAACAAAGAGATAGATTTCTCCATAGGAAAGAAAGTAAAGCCAAGAGATCTGAGTGTATTCTGCCGTCAGTTCGTCAGCATCACCCAGGCAGGTGTCCCGATGAAGGAAGCCCTGCAGATGCTCTCAGAGCAGACGGAGAATAAATGGCTCAAGCGTGCGATCTCTGAAGTTTTGTTTAGTGTGGAAAAAGGTAATACACTGGCGGATTCCATGAGAGGTCAGCAGGATGTATTTCCGCCGATGCTCATCAATATGGTAGAAGCTGGTGAGAACTCCGGTAGTCTGGAGATGGCTTTCACGCGAATGGCAGTACAGTTTGAGAAGGAAGCCAAGCTGAAAGCGACGATCAGAAAGGCAACCATCTACCCGATCATCCTGGTCATTGCTGCGATCGGAGTTGTGGCTGTCATGCTTCTGTTCGTTATACCAATCTTTATTGATATGTTTGCAGATCTGGATGTGGAAATGCCGGGAATCACCATGTGGGTTATGAACACCAGTAAGTGGATGACCGCAAACTGGTATATTATCCTGGCGCTGATCATTCTGGTGATCGTGGCATATAAGATGATCTACAGGACAGAACAGGGCAGGCTTGCCATCGATAAGGTGAAGATGAAGATGCCCTTGTTTGGCAAGTTGACAGTAAAGACTGCCTGTGCACAGTTTGCAAGGACTATGAGTACACTGTTGTCTTCGGGTATTTCTACCATTGATGCGCTGGAGACAGTGGGAAAGATCGTCAATAATATTCATTATACCAATGCGTTGATGAAAGCAAGGGAAGAAGTTATGAAAGGTATTCCTCTTTCGGAGCCTCTGACTTCTTCGGGGATTTTTCCGCCGATGGTCTGTCATATGACGGGGATTGGTGAGGAGACCGGTAATATTGAGGATATGCTGGAGAAGCTGGCGGATTATTATGATGAAGAGGTGGAGATGACTACGCAGAGTGTGCTGGCGGCTATGGAGCCGTTGATTATTGTGTTTATGGCATTGGTTGTTGGTACGCTGGTTATAGCGGTTATTTCGCCGATTGGGGCTATGTATAATGGACTGGATAACCTGTAATATGCAATAAAAGTCCCAGATTGCGGCAATGTGACCGTTGTGCTTGCACATAAGGGCATATGGACATAAACTTGCGATTGGGAACCGCGTTAAAAGTTTCCGGATTGTTTGGGATGTTTCGTGGCTCGCATAGGGGCTGCGGTCATCATAGAATCATGTAAATGTCGTGTTTTCTTTGAGAGACATGGAAGGGGGCGCATGGGAAAGACGGGATGAAGTGATTTGTCAGATAAAAGAATAATTTGAATATTTAAAATTTAAAGGATATTGTCGGGTGGACGCTCCGAAACGTAAATGTATTTGTATACGGCTTCGGAGCCAGTCATGCTAGGCATTCGGAAATCTGCTAAAGGCATTCCGCGAAAACCTCAGGACTCGCTTCGCTCAGACAGTGAGTTTTTTCGCGGAATAACGCAGATTCCCAAATGCCAAGTATGACTAAGACTCCTGTAGATGTATACAAATACATTTACGTTTCGGAGCTGGTATTGGCAGTAATTTGAAATTTGAAAGTTATTCTTTTAACTGAGTTTGAAACAAAATGTAACATGAAAACTGAATAACGAGTTTATAAACATAACTCCCTCCCTCCTGGAAAAGAGATTTTTACAGGGGGGGGGTGGAGAGCCTGTAATAGGTTCTCGCTCGTTGAATCAATCATCGGATAGTGACATTCGTGATGACAGCAACAGGAGAGTTATGTATTCATCGAAAAGTTGAATATATTGTCTGGCATGTATGATGTGCCACTCTTGGATCTTTCGACACGATATGACTCTATCCGGATTGAAATGAAATTTAATTATTTTTGAAGGAGAATGAGTTATGTTTAAATTTCTGAAAGACAGAAAAAAGAAAGATAACAAGGGATTTACTCTTGTTGAGCTGGTAATCGTAGTTGCTATTCTTGCGATCCTGGTTGGTATTCTTGCACCGCAGTATACGAAGTATGTTGAAAAGTCAAGAAAGGCTGCAGATGTTTCTAATCTTGAGAATCTTGTAACTGCATTTAAGACTGCTGCTTCTGATGGAGATGATCAAGTTCCTGCAGGTGAATATACAATAACAATCAATAATTCAGTGACATCAGGAAAAACAACAACGTTAACTGGTGATGATTCAAATAATACAGTTGCAGGAATTATTACAACTTATGCAGGAGAGAATTGGCAGGATACAAAGCTGAAATCTAAAAAATGGACATCTGATGGTTCTGATGATAAGGCTAAACTTGTAACAAGTATTAGCGCTAAGTTGACAGTTGGAATAGATGGTTCAGTTACTGTTGATTATACACCTGATACTATTAAGGATCAGACAAATAAATAATTTTTAAAAGACATCTTTTTGGCAATAATTTAATTTTTCGATGAATGCATAACAATTCTTTGCTATACATGAACGGTGTTACTATCTCGATGTAACGAAAGTTAAGGAGAGATAGTAATATGTTAAAATTATTTAACAGAAAGAAAGAAGATAACAAAGGTTTTACATTAGTAGAACTTGTAATTGTAGTTGCTATTCTTGCAATCTTAGTTGGTTTACTTGCACCACAGTATACAAAATATGTTGAGAAATCAAGAAAAGCTGCAGATGCTAATAATCTTGAGGAAATTGTGAAACAATTACAGGTTGTATCAAGTGATCCACAGTATATGGTTCCAGCAGGAAGATATGTAATTAAGATTACGGACACAGATGCAGGAACAACTATTGTATATTCTGCAGGAACAACTACTAATGCGGCTACGACATCAACTAAAGCTGATTGGCGTGATGGTATGATATCTACGTTAGAGGGAGATTGGACTAAAGCTGATAATCAGTTAAGTAGTACTGGCTTAAAGTTGAAATCTAATAAGTGGCTTACAACAGCTAACACTGACATGGGAGCAACAGCAAATGAACATGCAATCTATGCGATGGTTGAAGTGTCTGCAGATGGAACAATGAAAGTAACATATAATCCATCAAGTATTAAAGAAGGAACAAACTAATTACCATTTAGAAAGGAATTTACCCTATGCTTCTTTTCTTAGATGCAATCCCCTACATAACAATCTTCATATTCGGAATCACCATCGGCAGTTTCCTGAATGTCTGTATTTATCGAATCCCTCTGGGGGAGTCGATTGTGACGGCCCCTTCGCATTGTATGACTTGCGGAAGGAAACTGAGATGGTATGATATGGTTCCGGTGTTTAGCTGGTTGGTTTTAGGGGGGAAGTGTCGTAACTGTAAATCGAAAATTTCAGTTCAGTATCCGATCATAGAGGGTGTCAATGGCATCCTCTATGTGGTGATATGTGTGGTGAATGGGCTGGTTTGGAGTAGTGTGGTTTACTGCTTTATGGCGTCGGCTCTTCTGGTTTTGAGTGTGATTGACTGGCGGACTTATGAGATTCCGTTTTGTCTGAATGTGTTTTTGTTTGTCCTTGGTGTTGCGGCTGTGGTGCTTGACAGGGGGAATCTGGTGGATCATCTGATTGGGATGGTTTGCGTGAGTGGTTTGCTGGAGGTTCTTTATCTGGTGAGTGGCGGCAGAGCGATTGGCGGGGGTGACATTAAGCTGATGTTTGCCTGCGGGCTGATTCTTGGATGGGAGCGGATTATTCTGGCTTTTCTTCTGGGATGTGTTATTGGCTCAGTGGTTCATACTGTAAGAATCAAGGTGAGCAAGGCAGGACGTATGCTTGCTATGGGTCCTTATCTGTCGGTTGGTGTTTTGCTGGCTGCTTTGTGGGGGAATGCATGGATTAACTGGTATTTGTCATTACTTGGACTGTGATTTTTATGACTGTCTACCGGCATTATTCTGTAAGGTGTTTGTCGGCGAGGCAGAGAAACAGAAATATATTTAACTGGAAATCGAAAGATTTTTTCAGTTAGAAAAATGTGTTTCAGTTAATAAGAGTAAGTGGTCAGAGTGGATTGAAAAATATCTGCCTGAACTGAAATGTATTTTTCTAACTGAAAAGTTGTCGGGCGTACGGAGCACGGCAATCGGAAAACATACGGAGGAACGCATAATGGCGAAAATTTTAAGCATAGAAGTTGAGGCATCTCAGGTCAGAGTTGCGGAAATCGAAGTACGTGGTAAGAAGGGAAAGATTTATAATTGTTTCTGTATACCGGCACCCCAGGGGGCTGTGGAGGATGGACAGATCCGTGATACGAAAACTCTCGGAGAGAATCTTAAGGCAGAGCTTTCCCAGAGAAAGATCAGGACAAAGAAAGTATATTTTGCCACAGGTTCTACCAGAATTGCGAGCAGGGAAGTCCGTATCCCTTTTGTGAAGGCAAACAGAATACAGAGTATTATAGAGGCAAATGCCACAGATTATTTTCCCATTGATGTGAGCAAGTATGTGCTTTCCTACAGCGTGGTCGATGTGGAGAGCCAGAAATCTGAGGACGGGAAGGAAGAGACTAAGCAGTACCATCTGATGATCTATGCTGCTCCCAAAGCAATCTCAGCAGCTTACAGTGAGTTTGCGGAGAATGCAGGACTGACAATGACAGGGATCACCTACACAGGTGACAGTATTTATCATTCGGTAAAGGATGAGTATGCAAAAGGAACTCATATTCTGGTTAAGGTGGAATATACGGGAACCAGCATTACGATCATCCAGGACGGTGAACTGACCCTACAGCGTAATATTAACTATGGTGTGGACAGTGCGGCAGAGACAGTAAGGGCTTTCCCGGAGTTTGGGGACAGACTGGATGCAAATGAGGCTCTGGATGTGCTTTGCAGCAGAAAATGTATCAATCCTTTCCTTGACATGGAGTCTTTTGACGAAGAAATCTCTGATGAGGAGAGAAAGCTGGAAACTGCCAGGGCTGAGGTGACAGAGAGCCTCAGATACCTGATCGGAAATATTTCCCGTATTATGGATTATTATATTTCCCGCCATACGGATACAAATTTTGATTCCATTGTATGCTGTGGTCTTGGTGCTCAGGTAAAGGGGATGATGCTCCTTCTTACAAATGAGCTGGGACAGCAGGTGGACGTTTTACAGGAGTTTAAAAATTTTGCCCTGCCTGCCGGCGGAGACGCACAGGAAGCCTGCCTTTACGCTGCAGTTCTTTCACCGGGCACTTCAGGCGTTAACCTGATGGACAAGGTCAACAGAAAGAAGAAAGAAAAAAAAGAGACTTTAAGTGGTGCTATCATTATCTGTGTGGTGGGAACAGTGGCAGGAGTTGTACTGACAGCTGCAGGATATGCAAACCGTATTTATCAGCAGCATGAGCAGGAGCGGCTGAACCAGAGAATCTCAGAAGAGAGCTCCATTGAGGAGATTTACAGTGCTTATACCAATGCAAAGGCACAGTATGACAATTACCAGAATATGTACCAGTATACAAATACCCCCAATGAGGGACTTAAGACATTTATCGAAGAGCTGGAAGAGAAAATGCCTTCGGATATCACAGTAGAGAACTTCAGCTCCACGGGAACGCAGGTCAGCTTTTCCATGCGTGTGGGAAGCAAATCAGCAGCAGCAAACACGATCATGCAGCTTCGTACCTTTGAGAGCCTGTCTACTGTAACCACTACAGGAATTGACGAGGCTGAGGATGGAACAGTATCCTTAAGTGTACTCTGTACATATTCAGATCCGGCACCGCTGGACAGTTCTGAGGAATGATAGGGAGGCAGGATTAATTATGGACATGAATATTTCTATGCGTGATAAAAAAATACTGCTGATGTTTCTTGGAGTAGGTGTTTTTGCAGCAGGATATTTCTTCGGATACAGACCGCAGATGGAAGAGGCACAGAGCATCCAGGCATCAACCGAACCTTTGAAGACAAGGCTGGATGACCTGTTGAAGCTGGCTGCAGACAGGGATTTTTATCTGCAGGAGACAGAAGATATCAATGCAAAGGTCAGCGAATATACATCTGCATTTCCGGCAGATATCCGTCCTGAAGACGGAATCGTACTTTCTATGAATATGGAGAACTCCCTGGATATGCAGATCTCCAATGTAGGTCTGGGCACAAGAGAGTTTGTGGCTTCCCTGGACGGAAGTACAGAAGACCCTCTGGCAGGTCTGCCAGACCAGACTCTCTCAGAGCAGGCAAATGATCAGATCCAGTCTCAGCTTGATGAAATCGAGGGCACAGATGTAATAGGAGAGAAAGAGCGTCAGGCTGCTTCTGATGCAGAAGTGGAGAATCTGAACAGTGTGTTCACCAGTCCTGTACTCTACCGGACACAGGATACCATGCAGTTTACAGGAACCTATGCCAGCCTTAAGGATATGGTCGACTATCTGGCTGACCAGACAGGCAGGATGACATTGGACAATGTAAATGCTTCCTTTGACTCCACTACCGGAAATCTTACAGGAAGTGTTACCGTCAATATGTTCTCCATGGCAGGAACCGGCAAGACTTACACTGAGCCGGATGCAGGAAGTGTGGCGTACGGAACCAGCAATATTTTCGGTACTATTGAGTCTGGTAAGAAGAGTAAGAAAAGCAAAAAGAGTAAAAAGAAAGCCGCAGAGACAGCTGATGCACAGAGTGCAGACAGCACGACAGACCAGGCGGCTTCCGATACTGGCGCTGACGGCCAGAATACCAACAGTCAGGAAGGAGAAAATACGCAGGATGCAGCAGCCCCTGCTGATAGCGCCGCACAGGCACAATAAGGAAAGTATGTTAGAGGGGAGAGGTACAGGGCCCCTCTATTTGCATTTTTATGGAAATGATGGATTCCTGTACGAAATAAAAAATACGGAATGAAAGTATAATTTTGAAAAGATTTTATGAGAAATTTCAACATTGTAGAAATAATCTTGCAGATAAATGATAAAAAAGACAGGAGGGAGCATCGGGATGGACAGTAAAAGAAGGGAAAGATCAAATGCAGGTATGTCATTGATCGAAGTGATCGTTGCGGTCAGTATTTTTTCCATAGCAGCGGCGGTGCTTCTTCAGAGCTTTGTTACCTCACAGAGAATCAACAAGAAATCAAATCTATATCTGGAGGCAACTACGGTGGCACAGAATATCATGGAGGAGATTAAATCCAAAGATTTTGAGGATGTGTCTCTGGCATTTAATTATCCGATCGATGTTCTTACCGGTCAGTCAAGACTATCTTTTCTTAATTCGGACAATAGCAGAATTAATACCGGAGAAGCGAATTCCATTGGTGTAAGGGAAATCGTGAAGGATGGAGATGAGTATAACGACGTACGTCTTTATAATTCTCTGGATGGAGATAATACGTCGAGGGTAACTGCATCGGTTATTTCTAAGGATAATGGTGTAACCTATGAGTTTAATCCCAGAAAAACAGGAGATAATGCAGGAAAATATTATTTTGAACTTACAAATGTAACAAATAATCATGAGACATTTGATGCTCTGGTGAAGTTTGACGGAGGAAGAAGTTCCGGATATAAGAAAAAAACAGCCACGAACAATGAAGAAGGAAAGAATGATTATCTGGCTCCGAATATTTCGAAGCTGGATACGAAGACAAATGCATTCCTGATCATGGGTAAAAACTGGGATGAGAATGCGATGAATGTGATCGCAACAGAACAGCTTCAGGCAGCGCAGAAGTTATGGGCTCAGGATCTGGCTGATTATATCCGCGGAGCGTCCGAGGAAGAGCAGAAAAGGCTGACGGAGGAATTTACTTCACAATATCCAAGGCCGACAGAAAAGCTGAGTACGGAAGATATTTATGCACAGACAAAGAGAACGCTTTATGTGAAGATTGAAGAGAGCGGCGGAACAATTAAGACAGAAGCGAAGTATGTCCTGAATACATATGATTATGTGAAAAAGGGTGGAAATAAATATGAGCGAATGGATATCTGTCCGTGCCATGGCCAGTCAGAAAATGGTAAAGTCAGCGGATGTTTCTGCACATATGAGAGTGCTTACTGGACATTCTACAGTTCAGAAGCTGACACAAAACTGAAAAATCTTTATGTATTTTATTATCCAAATTATGAATCAAAAAGCAGTACGAAGCCTCTGGATCGTATAGTTATTGAGAATACGGATAACTATCCGGCTAAGGTATATGTAACAAAACAAAGAGATGAGGAAGAGAATACGCCAACTTCTGCGCAGGAGAATTCCTATCGTATGTCTTTGACGGTTAAAGAATCTCCGGTCAAACTGGAACAGACAAACTGGAATACAAACCCCAGCCTTTATAAGGCACAGACAAAGTTAAGAACAAATCTTGATTATAATATCAGCGATTTTGACAAAATTCTTACCCGCCCGAAGATCAGCCAGATGCAGCTGACTTATCAGGCTGTTACGAAAGATGGCCGTAATGACAGAAAGAAGACCGGAGCCGCTGCAAAGCAGATTCTAAGCTACAACGGTCTGGATGATAAGATAGAAACAGACAGAATCTATACTGCGACAGTGGATGTCTATAAAGTAGGGGCGGCTGCAAAGGGATTTCCGAAAGAGGATCTGGTAGCAAGCCTTGATGGAGCGAAAGAGAATTGATAACAGGGAGTAAAGATATGAACGATTGGAAAGATACAGCCAGAAAACAGAATAAAGGTTTTTCGCTGATTACTGTGATTATTGCGGTAGCTTTTATCGGAATTCTCGGACTTCTTGTTCTGTATATGGCATTGAGTAATTTTCAGATGAAGATCATAGATTTAAAAGGTAAAGACAGCTTTTATACAGCTGAGCGGACGATTGAGGAAATCCGTGTAGGTTTACAGGAAGACGTGGGTGATTCTATGTCTGAAGCATATATTAAGGTTCTGGAAACCTATAACAAAGATGCGGATTCAACAGATATAGTGCTTGACAAGCAAAGACAGAGCGATTTTATAGATGAGTTTATCAAAAAACTGGCTGGCAGGTTAAAAAACGGAACAAATCAGAATGAATATAACCTGGAACATCTGACAGATTATCTTGATCTTAACAACAGCGAAAAGTTTGATTCCACAAAAGAAACACTGATCGTTACTACACCGTCTGACAAAACACCTGTAATGACAAAGGATAAAAAAAGTGGAATTTTGTTAAAAAATCTGAAAGTAATCTATGTTGACCCGAAGGGATATGCTTCAATAATAGAAACCGATATCCGTCTTGGAATTCCGAAAGTACAGTTCCCGACACCGTCTACGCTTCCGGATCTTATGAATATGATTGTTGTTGCCGATAAAGGCATTATCTGTAAGGCCGGGGGAAATGAGACGACTACAATATCAGGAAGTATTTACTCTGGTATTTTAAAGAATATTACAGATAACACGATTCTGGAAAAGAATCCACGGACGAGTATCTGGGTTCAGTCCGGGGCAAATCTGGATATTCAAAGCGGTGATAAAGTTGTCAGCGCAGGTGAGATTTATACGGATCAGAATGCAACGTTTACCAGTGAGACAGGAGTGACACTCTGGGCACAAGGTGTGAAATTATCTTCTGCACAGGTAAATCTTCTGGGAACTACCTATTTCTCAGATGACCTGACGATAGAATCAGGAAATAGCAGTAGAGTAATGATTCAGGGTGAGTATTATGGATATGGATATCCGGAATCTGCCAGAAACTCAAAGAATGACTATATGTATGATGCCGCTGATGGGAAGTGGAGTGATACTGCACTTAGCAGTTCAATTGTGATCAATGGAAAAAGTACGACGTTAGATCTGTCTGGCGTTCGAAAGCTGATGCTTGCAGGAAGAAGCTACATTGGTACATCGGATGTAAGACCTGTCAGTGGGACAAGTAATTCAAATGATGTTATGATGGGCGAAAGTATTACCGTGAAGGGGACACAGCTTGCATATCTGCTTCCGCCGGAACTGATTGATACCTCCGGATTAAAGACGCCGGATATGGATATTAAGAATCCAATGTCTTATTCAGATTATGAAGAAAGTGGTCTGATGCAGATGGATTCGATTCCTTTAAAAATGGATACTGCATCAGCAGAGCTTGGAAATAAAACACTCAATGAAATCGATGTGGATTCTCAGAGACCTGTGCAGGAAGTTTTTTATAACAATAATGCGGATGAAGGATATGTATATTTTTATCTGAATTTCAGCAATACAAGTGAAGGAAACCGTGCTGCTTCAGATTTTATGTATAATTATTATATGAATAATTCTACTGTGAAAACAAATCTGGATAAATATCTATCTTTCTATTTCAGCAATACCAACAGTGGAATTAAAGTGAAGGACATGAAGAATTATATCCGTTATGTCACAAACGGAAATGTTCTCTCTTATGAGGGCGGAGAAGCGACAGAAGGTGGAACAGGTGCACAGGGAAATATGACTACTGCTACCAGTGCAGAAGTTTCTCAGGCTCTTTTGCAGGAACAGAAGAATTATCAGAATATGTGGTATGCATTGAATCGAAAGATGATCACCAGTGTGGATCTTTTAAATAAGGAAGTAAAAGATTCAGATGGAATTACACATGATGAGACGGACAGCAGCAGAGGCGTTTTTGACAATATGGTTAATGAAAAAGAGATGATACAGTTTCTTCAGGAAAAACAGCCCGGAACTCTGAAATTTACATTTGAAGCGGGTGCAGAAGATGACGGTCTTCAGGCAATCATGGCACATAATGGAGAATACAGTACTTTTAAGGTAAAGAGTGCAGACGGTACAGAATCAGAAACGACTGTTAACGGAACAAATGAACCTTTAATCATTACTTCTGCCATGGTGGATAAGCTGAGACTTGTTGTATGTACCGGTGATGTAGTAATTGAACCTGGGGTTCATTTTCAGGGAATTATCATGGCAAAAGGAAGAATTACTCTTGGTTCGGGAGCAAGTCTTGAATCTGCTCCGTTAGAGGCTGCCAAAGTATTCCAGGCACAGATGGCATCTGATGAAAATATGTCACCGAAGAGTTTCTTCTGGGAGGGTGACAAATATGTTCTCGGAAATAGTAATACATCGAATGAATCAACGGACAGTGGACGTGTTTTGGATACTTATGATCTGGCTGACTGTGTTACTTATGAAAACTGGAGAAAAGAATAGAGTTGAAAAAGGATATGTATAAATTAAAATCAGAGTATTGCGGTCAAAAGAAGAATAAAGGTTTTACACTTGTGGAAATGGTTATTACTGTAGCTATTTTTGCCATTTTGCTTGGAATGATTACTCCTTCTCTGAATTCAGTGCTTGGTTTTCGTGTTCAGCGTGCGACGAATTCAATAACATCTGCACTGGATAAAACAAGAAGAGAGGCAATGAGCAGACTGGTAGGAGAAATGAAGCTAGAATATCGGTCTGACGGATATTATATTACGTATTATCTGGACAGAGGCAAAGAAAGTGCTGAATCATCCAGAATAAGAAATGATGATTCGGAAAAGATTGCACCTGCGGGAACGAGAATCAGTTATACGGACAGTACAGGGCAGACATATAATCTGTGGGAGGGTGACAGAAATTCTATTATCCTTACTTATAACCGTGCAACTGGTGGTTTTCTTCCTATCCAGTCAAATGAATGGGAGCAGAATCAGATTCTGGCAGTACTTAATCTTGGGGAGGATATTCCGTTGGAAAGGGATGAAAGTTTACCGTATTGCCAGACAATCACAGTCAGAGGCGGGATGCGCACCCGTGTGATTACTCTGAATAAAGATACAGGAAAGTACACGGTCAGGGCGCAGTAAAACAGCATAAAACCGGATCTGCAAAACCGGAAATAAGGAGAGAATAAGTTAAGAGGAGAAATTGCTGCATGAAAGGAACACAGAGAAGAACAATCAGAAAAGAGAAAAATAACAGTGCCGGTTTCACTTTAATAGAGATGATTGTTACAGTGGCAATCATCGCAATTTTCTCCGGCGTTGTGGTAACATTGATTACTACGGGTTCCAGCCTCTTCAGGGGCGTTTCCGGAAATACGAAATCTCAGGTGAAGGCACAGGAAACACTGGATGAGATTGAAGATCTGATCATAGATGCAAACAGAAGTATTTATTACGCATACGGTTCAGGAACGGATATGGGAACGCAGATTACCAGCGACATTGATGACTCTAATGCGGCATCAAAAACTTTTATTGCCTGCAATGAATACGAAAATGGCGATGGAACCAGCCGTTATGTTTTTGATGTGCTTGACTGGGTGGGAAGTGAAGGAAAACTTTATTACAGTCAGCGTGAGTACACAAAGGCAAGCAGCAATACGGAAGAAGAAAATGAGAATGGCACAGGCGACAATTCAGAAAATCAGCAGACAGTGGATACCAGTGGGATTTCTGCAGAAAGCATGGACAATGGAGTTGCTGTATTTGCATCAGCCGACAATGATAGTGGTAATGGAGTTGTTTCCGGAGGCAGTTCAGATAAGGCAAAAGATTCTAAAGAATTAATTGCACGTTCTGTGTTTGCAGAGGGAATTGAGAATTTCACAGCAGATGTGACGAAGGTGGAGAGTGAACGGATCGTGCGTTTCCGTTTAACTACAGAAGAAAATGGGAAAAAAGTGAAAACACTTCACACGGTTAATCTCAGAAACCGGATTCAGGTCATGAAACCGGACGATGCTTTTGCAACAGCCAGCAGTACAGATGTAAGGATTAATATCGTTGGTGCACCGGATTCTATCGATGCAGGTAAATCAAAGATCCTGGGATATAATCTGACCGGAAATGGTTCCATTGATCCGACAACATTGAAATGGAAAATTGTAGATGGAACAGAAAAAGGATATTTCCCGGAACTTGATCCTACATATGGAAAACTTACAGTCAATGACAATGCAACCGGAACAGTCACTGTAATTGTGTTTGCAAAAACATCCGATGGAAAACAGACAGTAACTTCTGCACCGGTGACGATTAAGATTAATAATACTAAGACGGTGACGGGGATTAAGACAGAGAATGTCGAAATTATATTAGGTTTGGATACAGAAGAAACTGTTTCATACGATTTAAATGATTATATAAAATGGTCGGAAGTATATAGTGATAATACAGATTCGGGAAATTCTTATGTAAAAGTTGTGTGGAGCGGAGGGACAAATGGAACTACAGTTCAGGAAAATGGTCTGATAAATATTGAAAAGAGCGAGGGTACATCTCAGGCAAATGGAGTAATTTCTGTAAATGCTTCCTATGAAGTAGGTGGAAAAGCATTTTCGGCTACAGCGACTGTAAATTTAGCTCGACTTGAAATAATAAATCCATCGGGTGAATATTATCTGGGTGATAATAAAGTTTCACCAGAATATAATTATTATATTGGCGGTAAAAAAAGAAACTTGTCCTCTACGCCACAGTTTACTGTAGATGGAATGACATATCAGGAAGGAAATGCATTTACAACCGAGGAAAATGGAGAATGGAAAGCAAAAGCGACAGTTTCAGTGAATAGTGGAAGTTTGGCAACGGGACATTCTACATTTAGTGTTAATACAGATTTTTATCGTATGAATATCTGGTGTAAAAATAAAGTATCCGGACAGAATGTTACGACTGTATATCCTGGTAATACATATGATTGTTCTTATTATAATGCTTCAACCGGATTTTATGTGGATGCAGACAGAGCAGATTATTCTTGGAAATATAGTGTACAGTGGAAAATTTTAAAGAGTTCAAGTGAAAAGACGTCTGTTAGCAATGATTTATTCTATAATGATCAGCATACTGCTAAATTACATGTTGATGAAAGTGAGCAGGGATTTTCTATATCTGCTGAATTAACATTTTATGTAGAAAATGAGAATAAAGAGGTAATAAAAAGACGTTATAAAGGCGTGGCTAATATTGGAGTTGTGCATGGCGTGGAAATAGTATCACCGAAGACATCAGTAGTTATAGGAAATAAATATCCATTGAAGGCTAAAGTAATAGAAACTTATTTATCTAATCCATATTCAAATGGGAAACCAGAATATGCTACAGCAGAAATAGAAGATGGATTAACTACACCGAAGTGGTCGATTGATCCAAGTAGTGGAGGATTTGATTCTTCTGGCGTTGCTCCATGGGATGTGCAGGTATGGCAGCAAAATACTACATTAAGCATTAGCGTAGAGAATAGCCATCTTTTATGGGTTGGAACTGGAGATAATCCTAAGATATACGAAGCTTCAGTTCCAATTGAAGTTTTAGAAAAACCTATTACGCGTTTTAGAGTAGAAGATGAAGGAAAAAATCAGAGCACAACAATCACCATTGACGATATGATTAAATTAACTGCTGATTTAGAAATTGATGGAGCGGAAATTAAAAATTCGGATCATATCACTTGGAGATGTAAAAAAGATGGTGAGTTACGCACAGATATTTTGCCGTACTCCAATAATTTAAATAACACTTTCAAACTGGAATATGATAAGAAAAAAATGGGAGTTTATGTCGTTACAGCTGTCTATAAGTCAGATAGAGGAACGGAAACAGAATCGGAACCTTATACGATAACGGTGACTGATAACTAGAGGTATATGGATAAGGAGGAGATTGTTTCAAATGAAAATCAGACGTAAAAAAATACTACTATCCGGCATTGCAGTAACTGTAGCCGGAGTACTGGGAGTTGGAGCATTGCTCCAGACCAGTATTTCCGTACAGGCCTCTCCTGCAATGATGCCAGGTATTGAAGAAATCGTAAATGAAACATCCAAAGATGAACCTTTTCGAATTCTCGAAATCGTAGATTCTGAAGCTGAGGCAGAAATCGGGTATTATGTATCCGGTCAGGAGCCGTATATCAAACTGTATAAAGACGAAAACGGAAATGCCATGTCTTTTTCGAGTCTGGAAGATGGGTTAAGTAAGCTGTCGGAAAAGCAGCGAAAAGAATTTGCCACGAATAAAAAAACAGACGAAAACGGAAATGTATCTTCCGCAGGGAAAAATATAGAGAGTCTTTGCGGAGATTCCGCAGAAGAGTATCCGCTTGCATACTCAGAATATCAGGAGCAGTATTTTGTTTCCTCTGAAGACGGATGGAAGAGAGTTGATTTCGTAGATGCTGATGGCAATCCAAGAACTGATACAGTAAAGATTCGGGGACATTATCAGGAAAACACTGCCGGAAATGGACAGTATACGAAAGAGGAACAGACTTATTATCCAATTCGTAAAAATGTCACAGAAGATAATGCCAAAACAAACAAATATCGTGAGAATATAGAAAATTTCTATTATTCTGATGATGAAAAAGCACAAGCTCCATATGCGCTGACATTTGCAGAAGTAAAAAATGAAGACGTTAATAATGCATTAAAAGATGCAAATGACCGAGGGCAGACTACCATTCTTCCAGAATATGATTATTCTAATGGAAAGTATGGATATTATGAAAATGTATATGCAGATTTCACAGAAGATATTGCAAATAATATCCAGAATAATATTTTTAAATTTCCAGGAGAAAATCCGGTTGTAGATGAAAGCAGAGCGGTATTGATTCAGGATAATACTCCACAGGGAGCTTCGGCATTTACTGCAGGAGAAGAAGCAGAATTTTCAACTGTAAATGATGGCAGTGAGACAACAGCTGCTTCACAGTCCGAATTTGCGAGGGAAACATCAGATAATTCAGGAGCAGATGCGTTTTCAACAGGAGATTTTGGAGACGGAACTTCGGATGGCGATGCTCAGATTCCATCTTCACAGGATACTTCACAGACAGCAGGAATGGCAGATGAGCTGACTGATAATGCACAGGCGGAAGAACAGACTTCTAAAGGCCGAACGATCCTACTTGGATTTGCTAATGAAGAAACAAAGGGAACGACAGAGAATCCGTATATTTATCTGGGAGAAAATATACAGGCGTATCCGTATTATAAATATACTCTGGTAGGAGATCTGGAGAAGATCAAAGCTCTGGCACAGGACAACCAGAAAAAAGATGCAGAAAGTGTCACAAATAAAACACAGATCGTACGTAATGAGAAAGATATTACACTGGAAGATGGACAATATTGGTACTGGAAAATGGATACTGCAAGCGGACAGCTTGCCAGATATCCTCTTTCCATAGTGACCGGACGTCAGGCAGTACCTTACAGTGACATAAAGAAAATAGACAGCAGTCTGGATTACAACTATTATTACACTGTAGAAAAAGCATATTTCTGCTGTGAAGCTTCTGCTGATGCAAAACTTCCTACAGATTATCAATATTATGGATGGTATTATGCGTCTTATCCGCAGAATGACGGAAATACCTATATTAAAGTAACAGACGGTGATGGAAAAGTTGCAACGCATTATATTTCCGATGCAGAATATAAATTGACTCCCGGAACTGGAGATTATGATTTTATTCCGAATGAACAGGAACCGGAGCAGACAGTAGAAGTAAATCATATATTTTATCAGGGCGGATATGTAAACCACGACTGGTTTAAGCGATACGTATTTCATTTATCACCTGATGACGAAGAACAGTTTGCGAATTTTGACATTAAAGTTGATACGATTACGGCTCAGGAATTTAACGAAAAATATGGTATCCAAACAGCAGCTGTCAGTACGGAAAATGCAGAAGGGGCAGCTGATATTGCTGACAGTGCAGCCGGAGATGATGGTGCTTCATCAGATTCTGAAACGGATCAGCTTTCTGATGAAACACAGATGGAGGAACCTCAGCAGGAAGAAGCGCAGACAGAAGAATCACAGACAGAAGAGCTACAGGAAGACGGGGGTGAAACATCTGAGGTTGATTCTATGGTCAGTGAAGCAGGAGTTGAGTTAGTTTCTATTGAAAATGAAATAAATGATAATGTAGCCGATGAATTCCAGGATGGAACAGATGCTGCATCAGACACTGATAATACAGATGCACAGCAGGCAGAGAGTGAGACTGTAACATCCGGAACACCGGATGCCGATTTTTCAGATGGTGAAAGCGATGGTACAAGTGCCTTTTCAGCGGGGACAGCACAGACTGCGACAATTGCAGACAGTGAACTGTCACAATATGATCTGATTTATGTAAATGGAATCGTCACAACTGAAGCAGTGCAGGCGATGGGAACCATCCCTGTAATGATTAATTCTGTAAAGGCATATAGAGAAAATGATTTGCTGGAGGCATTTTCTGCTTATACAGAGCCGGACGATGCAGATAGGCATTATGTGGACAGAATGGTTTATTTCTTTAAAAATACTTTTTCTGATGACAATCCTTCTGGCTTAATAAACAGAGACTTTCATACAAATTTCAATTCAGAATCAGAGGGAAGCACATTTACAGATGGAAGCAGGTCGGAAGGATTTGAAGAGATTCTGAAATATATCGAAAGTGAAAACCAGTATCGTCAGATCGGACAGACAACAGATGAATCGCAGTCATTATCAGATGGAGAAGAAAACTCTGACAGTGAAAGTTCGTTTTCCGCAAATAACTCGAAGGTTCAGTTATTGAGTAAAGAGCTGACACAGGCAAGAGCGATTGAGTATATTATCAATTATCAGTATAAACGTAATTTAAATACGAAAAGCAGTATTAAGGTGTTGGAAATAGAACCGGCAAAAACCGGAAGTACACTTGATCAGAATACCGTATTAGGATGGTTGGGCAAAAAAACGAATGATCCAATTGAGATAGATACGGTGACAGCTGATTGTGAACAAAATTCAGGAAATGAGAAACATCCAGCATCTAATATTTTAGATTCTGATCAAAACTTATTCTGGCATTCAGCATGGAATAGCAGTGGAACGAATTATCATGCATCAGGAAATCATACTTTAACGATAACTCTGAAAAAGGCATCTGATATCAGCGGATTTATATACACCCCCAGAAGATATAGTACAAATGGGGATCAGAATGGAAAAATACTGAATTTTGCAATAAGCCTGTATGATAAAAACGGTAAGGAACTGTTAAAGGATGAAACAAATGACAAAGAATTATATACAGACAGAACAGATAATACAAGTAAAACATATACATTTAAAGATGGAAAAACTTATAAAAATGTAAAGAAAATAACGATAAGAATAACGGAAGCATATCATGACAATACAACGAGTGACACGATAGCGTCATGTGCGCATCTGGAATTTTTTAATAGTGAGAATATACAGACACAGGTTACCGTTACATCTATGACTGCATCTGAGTATGTAGGACATGTTGATGATATTAATTCTGAATATGACATGATTTACATTGGAGATTCTTTGAATGAAAGTTCGCGTGATATAAGGATTAATGGTACAAAACCGATGTTATATACCCATGTGGGCGGTGCGATTAATTTGAATGACATACATACAGGAAGTGGTTCGAACGATATAAGAAAGTTATCTCTTATGGGAATGTTAGATATTGATTATGTTATAGGGACAGATGGCAAAAAAAAGATACGTAATACAAATTTATATAATACCGGAGAGAATGGCGAGACACAATATGCGGGGTTGGGATCGTTAAGAGGTTCAGGAAATGACATTACCAGACAGCAATATAATGAGTTACTGGATTTTGTAAAAAGTGGATATCCGGTTGTACTTGGAAATTCTCTGGTAGACAGTAAAAGTGGAAAAATATCTACGCAGACTGTAGATAACTCATCCTGGTATTATAGGTTCCTGAATGAGTCGCTTTCATACGAAAACGTATCTACAGTCAGTGGATTGTCAGATTCACAATTTACTTTTTTTGCGAATCTTGCAAAACCGGTAATCGAGTTTACTGACACCGGAAGACCGCTGGAAGTTCCGCGTACAGGAGGCGGTCAAAACTCATCCAATACCGGCTATTTGTCGGCAGATAAGGAAAATATAGAATATACGTTTACTGTCAAGAATGATTCAGATGCAGCACCGGCTAGTACAACTTATAATTGCCAGCTGTATTTTGACCTGAATTTTGATGGTAACCTTTCCGATGCAGAAGAGCAGAGTAAGTATATAGAAATATGTGATGACGCAGGAAATGTATTATCCAGAAAAGACGGAGTATATCAGTTGCGGATTGGCAAGACTTATACGGTGGCAAGAAAAATTCCTTATGACTATTTTAAGGCGATTAACTGGAAATTGCAGTTGGTAAGTAATTCCAATTCCAGCGTCAGGACTTCGGTAACCGGATATTCCAAGCGTAATAAGCAAAATGGAAAACAGAAAGTTAATGTCTTACAGATTATACCATCTGTACCATCTGGAGGTGATGCAACTCTTGCTACCTGGAATTTGGAGGATGACTGGACGAAGAATCATAGCAGCTGGTTTTATAAAGAAATGTCTGCTGTGGAAGATTTTACGTTGAATATTCAAACAAAAACAGTTGCAGAGTATGTAGATAATCAGAAGCAGTTAAAAAATGGTACCATAGATAAAAATCAATCTCTGCTAGATGGAAAGGATATGCTGATTCTGGGATTTGGAGATGTATATGAAAATATAGATAATACAGACGGTGCGGTAGATAATATAAAAAGATTTATACAGAATGGCAAGAGTGTTATTTTCACTCATGATACTACATCGAATATCAATTGGAATTATAAGGAATTTAATAATGAGCCGATAACAGAAGATGGAAAACAAATTAAAGACAGCTGGTTATGGAAAAACTCTATTAACCGACAGGACTGGGGATATTCTCTTAATTCTCTGTTTCGTAGTATAGCAGGACTTGACCGTTATGGAATTACAAATGATGAGGCATATTCAATTAAAGGGGGAAATACCAATATCTCAAGCCTTCTGAAAGCCGGAAATATGTTGTCTGCAAATGCATCAGATGTGGATTTTGATTATATGGAACAGATGGTTGGTGATGTAGCTTATGTTACGAATTCTAACCGTTCTCAGAGTTATATGCAGACGCAGGGATACATCAATAAAGAAATTACTAAAATGAAAGCCGGGGATGAAGTAAATAGCATCACAAAAGTAAATGATGGAATTATTACAGAATATCCTTATAAATTAAAAGATGGGGTCAGTCAGACATATACCGTTGCGAACACTCATGGACAGTATTATCAGCTGGCACTGGAAAAAGATCTTGATATTAATGGAGTCAGCGATGGAAAGAACGATATTGTAGTCTGGTATTGCCTGAGTGGAGATTATTATCAGAATTCGCCTAATGATGTAAGAAATAACTATTATTTTTACAGTCGTGGTAATGTTATTTATACAGGTGTGGGACACAGAAAGGTTACCGGAAAAGACGAAGTAGATCTTTTTGTTAATGCAATTGTAGCTGCTGCAAACATCACCGCGGTTAGTCCTTATGTGGATTTCGTAAAAACACTGAATCCTGCTGCGCAGGTAGAGAAGACCCGGTATTATGCAACGGATCAGACGAGCTGGACTCAAACGGATGCCAATACTCTGGAGAAAGATATGGATTTTTATATTAATATAAAGGATTATAATATGATCAGTTCCAGTCTCAGCCAGGAGGATCAGGATAAAGAGGACATGACTGTTGAATTTTATATTGGTGGAAACAGTATAGAGGACAGCGTGTCTATTAATTCCGTAATTGGAAAAATGATTCCGTATAATAAGAATGCAGATGTAGTTACTCTGGATACTTCAGACGGATTATTCCATCTGAAAGACAGAGATAATGATGCGTATAAGATCAGTATATCAGATATTGAACAGTATTTGCAGGAATCAGGTGGAAATTATAAGAATAACTGTAATCTTTATGTTAAAGTTACAAGTAAGGCGGCTCTTTATGGTGAATTAAAAGAAAATTCATCAGTGACATCAGTTTCATTAAAACAGCGTCAGCTTTTTGAGCTAGATTAATATAAAGAGATATATTGGATTGGAACTGGGACTCCCGTCCTCTTACTTTCCTGGATGCAGAGGTAGTCGCAGGGACTGGTTGGGGTCGCACCCCCTGTCGGGAAAATAAAGAAACGAAATTTGTCTTAAAAGTTCTCTAAAGAAAGTATAAAAATCTAACTGAGTCACAGACTGGCACCCATCCAGCCTGTGGCTTTCTTCATTCCCTGGTTGACACGCCGGCCATCATTTGCTACACTGAAATTACATATCTGGGAAAGTTCTAAGGCCGTTCGGTCAATCTGATTCCACATATGAAGCGAAAATAAATATGGTGGAAACAGTACAACGGCACATATAAATTCTGCAGAAACGATGCTGTTTCCTCCATCATAAGGAAAGGAGCATGCAGATGCAGAATGAAAGAAAAAAACTGGAAGAGCTAAACCTGCTGGATGATTTTCTCTTCAATGCCATGATGACATATCCTGAAATGGGAGAGAAGTTTACACGAAAGATTCTGAAACTTTTGTTTAACAAGGAGTTTCGAAATCTGAAAGTGATCGCACAGAAATCCTATGGGGGATTGAATACGGATCTGCGGGGAGCCCGGCTGGATGTTTATGTAGAAAGCGATGACAGTGCTGAGATAGATGCGTCAGAGGATGTATCTATCTATGACCTGGAGCCGGATAAGAACGATAAAGCAAAATATATTGCTGCATTTCCACAGAGAATCCGTTTTTATCATGCCATCATAGACAGCCGCAGCCTGAAATCAGGAGAGGATTTTGGAAAGTTAAAGAGAGTATACGTAATCTTTATCTGTAATTACGATCCTTTTAGTTACGATAGGGTGAAATATACAATACGAAATATGTGCGTAGAAGAACCGGAAATGCCATATGATGATGGTGCACAGACAACCGTATTGTATACTAAGGGAACAAAAGACGATGACATATTCGAAGAACTCCGGCAGTTCCTGAATTATATGGAGAACACAACCCAGACAAATGCCGTAAATGATACACTAAAAGATATCCAGAAAATGGTGGATATTGTAAAGCGGGACGGGGAGGTGTCTTTAAGCTATATGAAGGGTTTTGAGAGAGATACGATCATGTATGAAAAAGGTCAGGAAGCTGAACGCAAAAATACAGAAAGGGAACGCCAAAGAGCGGATTCTGCTGAAAAAGCAAGGGATGAAGCTAAAAAAGAGAGAGAGGAAGCTGAAAATGTAAGGGATTCTGCTGAAAAAGCAAGGATGATTGCTGAAGAAGAAAAAATAAAAGCCCAGAAAGAGACGGCAGAAGCACTTAAAAGAGTAGCGGAACTGGAGAAGATTCTGCAATGTAAAACTGCGGAGATTAAATAAGATTATCTTAAGACAGTCACAGACTGGAACTCACCTAGCCTGTGGCTTTTTCACCCATTGTTTTTGAGTTGAATTTTTGGCACATTCCGCATATACTAACAGTAGCTAAGGAATGTGGTGAGATTCCGTGAAGCAAAGCAAAAGCCCTCAGAGTGCCAGCTCTGGGGGCTTTCTTGCTCGTTGCGGTGAGCTATTCTGTTCAGTCAAGTCTAATCTTGCTTACAGTTGACTGCAATCGCATTTTTGTAATGTACGGTCAAGTCTAAACCTGTTTATAGATGACTTGCTATCCTATATTTGTAGGAATATCTCCATTCCTTTATTTCTGATAATGCAAGTGTACCCTTTCATATGTGGATTGTCAACAGAACCAGAGGGGGTATGAAATGAAAAAATATTATTATTGTACTGTATGATGAGCAAGTGGTATAATAATACATATTTATATTGTTGGAAAATAGCACGGTTTGTAGTGGTGCTTGTATGCCTGGCATTGACTGTGACAAAATACAAAAGACTATAATAAACAAAATTACCTGTGAAAGGAAAACCTATGGAACTGACAGCAGAAAATGTTAAAGGGGAAAAAACAAAATATCGTCTTGCGCAGTCGATGAAAGAATGTATGAAGACAACAACTGTAGACAACATTACGGTAAAACAGATTACAGAAAACTGTGTCCTTACCAGGCAGACTTTTTACCGGAATTTCATGGATAAATTTGATCTGATCAACTGGTATTTTGATAAACTTCTGGCAAAATCCTTTAAGCATATGGGAATGGGAAAAACAGTTTATGATGCACTGGTAAAGAAGTTTACATATATTCAGGAAGAGCACATTTTCTTTGCAGCGGCCTTTAAATATGACAGCCAGAACAGTCTGCGCCAGCATGATTTTGAACTGATCCTGGCTTTCTATGAAAATCTGATCCGTGAGAAAACAGGAAAAATTCCGGATGAGACCATACATTGTATTCTGGAAATGTACTGCCAGAGTTCTATTTATATGACTGTAAAATGGGTGCTGGGGGAATTGGAATGTGCACCGGAGGGACTGGCGAAAATTTTAGTTGATGGGATGCCTGGGAAACTCTCCCAGTTGTTTGAAGAACTGGAAATATTGTCATAAACATAACAGATTAGTGCACAATTTTACCTAATTATTTTCGTATTTATTGCACAAACTTAGTGAGAAAGTTACATTTGAGCGAAAGTGTAACTTTCTTTTTTGAATTTACATTGTTAGAATAATAACAAAGATGAGCGTTGCGGAAACTTATCTGTAAAGAATATCAAAATGTAAAATACTGAAAGGAATGGAAATCATTATGGCAAACAGAATTAACTTAAATCAGACATCTTATCACGGAGCAGGTGCAATCGAGGAAATCGCAAACGAAGCAAAAGCACATGGCTTTAAGAAAGCTTTCGTTTGCTCTGACCCTGACCTTGTAAAATTCCATGTAACAAGCAAAGTTACAGATATTCTTGAGAAAAACGGACTTGCATATGAACTGTATTCAGACATCAAACCGAACCCTACAATTGAGAACGTACAGCACGGTGTTCAGGCATTCAAGGATTCAGATGCAGATTATCTGATTGCAATCGGCGGCGGCTCTTCCATGGATACTTCCAAAGCAATCGGTATCATCATTGCAAACCCTGAATTCGAAGATGTAAGAAGTCTGGAAGGTACAGCTCCTACCAAGAAACCTTGCGTACCGATTATTGCAGTTCCCACAACAGCAGGTACAGCAGCAGAGGTAACAATCAATTACGTTATCACAGATGTAGAAAGAAAACGTAAATTCGTATGTGTTGACCCACATGATATGCCGATCATCGCAATCATTGATCCTGAAATGATGTCTTCTATGCCAAAAGGACTGACAGCTTCTACAGGTATGGATGCTCTGACTCATGCAATCGAAGGGTATACAACAAAAGCTGCATGGGAAATGACAGATATGTTCCATTTAAAAGCAATTGAGCTGATCTCAAAATCTCTCCGCGGTGCTGTTGAAAACACAAAAGAAGGTCGTGAAGGAATGGCTCTTGGCCAGTACATTGCAGGTATGGGATTCTCTAACGTAGGTCTTGGAATTGCTCATTCCATGGCTCATACACTTGGCGCTGTTTATGATACACCACACGGTGTTGCATGTGCAATGATGCTTCCGATTGTTATGGAATACAATCAGGAATGCACAGGCGAGAAATATCGTGAGATTGCCAGAGCAATGGGTGTCAAAGATGTAGATGAAATGTCTCAGGATGAGTACAGAAAAGCAGCAATCGAGGCTGTTAAGAAGCTTTCTGTTGATGTAGGAATCCCGACTAAACTGGAAGCAATCAAAGAAGAAGATCTTCAGTTCCTGGCAGAATCCGCACACGCAGACGCATGCGCACCAGGAAATCCAAAAGATGCAAGTGTAGAAGATCTGAAAGATCTGTTCCGCAAGATTATGTAATGAATTACTTTTGCAAAATAAAAAAGCAAAAAGCAGCGATTAAGGCCACAGACTGGTACCCACCCAGCCTGTGGCTTTCTTCATTCCCTGGTTGACACGTCGGCCATCATTTGCTACACTAAAATCCTGTCTTTGACAGTTACGAAACAAAAAAATCGCTGTACCTCTTGATTTTACTGGGGTTCGGCGATTTGGTGTGTCGTTTTGGAATATAGTATTTTATTTCCGGCCCTTACTTTTTTTCTGAATGTTTTTCATCTGCCTTTTGGTGATAAATTTATAATCCGTTTCAAAGCCGCAAACAGTGTGCAATGCATCGGTTAGCTTGTCTCGTGTGTAAAGTGGAATAAAACCTTGCTCTTGTATATCGGCGAAATTCATCGTTCTTAATTTATCCAAGATTGTTTCGCAGCTGAAGGCATTTTCCAGGTTTCTTTCAAGGTAACGATATATCACTAATGCAAGGAAACAGATAAGGAAATGGGATTTTACTGGAGAAAATATTTGCAGAAGCATTTTGACAAAACACTCCCAGTCGGTTTATAATAAATTCTGTATAAAAATTTTTGCTGCTGGCTAATAAAAATATAGCAGTAAAAGCGGAGGAGAATCACATGAAACAAGAGAAAAAACAGCCTGGCAAGCTGAAGATGCTTGCTGGCTATTACAAACCATATAGGGGATTATTTTTTGCAGATCTGTTTTTTGCATTTCTAGGGGCGGCAGTTACCCTTGTTATTCCATTGATGGTCCGCTATATTATGAATTCGGTAAGCGAGTTATCAGCGGTGGAGGCTAAGACTATCATTCTGAAAATAGGTGTGGGAATGCTGCTGCTGATCCTGGTGCAGCTAGGAAGCCGCTATTTTATCACCTATTATGGTCACATGATGGGTGCTTATATTGAGCACGATATGCGAAATGAGATCTTCAGCCATTATCAGAAGCTTTCTTTTGCATTCTACGATAACCAGAAGGTAGGACAGCTGCTTTCCCGTATTACAAGTGACCTTTTTGACATTACAGAGCTTCTTCATCATGGACCGGAGGATATTCTGATCTCCGTGATCAAGCTGTTCGGAGCGCTGATCATTCTCTTGAATGTAAAGCCGCAGATGGCGTTGCTGTGTTTTGCTGTTGTGATCATCATGTTGATCTACGCGCTGATCTACAATAAGAAAATGAAAAGTGCATTTAAAGAGAATCGTGTGCGCATGGGTGAGATCAATAGTCAGATTGAGGATAGCCTTTCCGGAATCAGGGTGGTAAAATCCTTTGGAAATGAGAAGCGTGAGATTGAGAAGTTCCGTAAAGGAAATGAGCGTTTCGTGGATTCTAAGCGTGTGACTTACCGCTATATGGCAGGCTATCATGCAGGAATGGATGCCTTTACTACATTGATCACGGTAACAGCACTTGTTTCCGGTGCTGTGTTCCTGGCATCTGGAAATTTAAGCGCTACAGACCTTGTGACATTTCTTTTGTATATCAATAATTTTACTGAGCCCGTTACGAAGCTGGTGAATTTCACTGAACAGTTCCAGAATGGTTACAGCGGTTATGACCGTTTCCTGGAAATGATGTCCATTGTACCGGATATTGAAGATGCACCGGATGCTGTGCCTCTGGAACATGTGGATGGAGATATTCGTTTTGAGAATGTATCATTCCATTATGAAGACCATAATGAGAAGGTGCTTTCTAATGTGAATCTGGAAGTAAAGTCTGGTGATTATGTTGCTCTTGTAGGTACCTCAGGCGCCGGAAAGACTACTCTTTGCAGTCTGATCCCCAGATTTTATGATGTGTCATCAGGAGCAATCTATCTGGATGGAAAAGATATCCGTAAGATTAAACTGAAGGATCTGCGTGATCACATAGGAATCGTGCAGCAGGATGTGTATCTGTTTGCCGGAAATATTATGGAAAATATTCGCTATGGACGTCCGGATGCTACAGACGAGGATGTTATCAGGGCGGCTAAGCTGGCAAATGCTCATGATTTTATTATGGAAATGCCGGATAATTATGGTACAGATATTGGACAGCGTGGAGTGAAGCTCTCTGGAGGACAGAAACAGCGTCTTTCCATTGCCAGAGCTTTTCTGAAGAATCCGCCTATTCTGATTTTTGATGAGGCAACATCTGCGCTGGATAATGAGAGTGAGAAGGTGGTTCAGGAATCGCTGGAGCGTCTTGCAAAGGACAGAACTACTTTTGTAATTGCTCACAGACTTTCTACAATTCGCAATGCCAGAAGAATCCTTGTCCTTACAGAGGATGGAATTGCAGAAGAGGGAACACATCAGGAACTGATGGATAAAGATGGCGTTTACGCAAAGCTGTGTAAAGCCGGCTTATAGGATACCAGGCGGGGGCGCCCCCCCGCCACAGACTGGAGCCCGCCCAGCCTGTGGCTTTTTTCTTTATGATGTTTTTACGGTACAGAGCTTTCTTCTTTTCTCTTGCCTCTTGCCATCTTTGCGGGATACCATTTTTCGAACCACATTGTAAAAAATCCCATCAAGATTGGAACTAAATTGTTTACAATGATAAGCAGATTTCCAAACCCGGCTCTTCTGAGCAGAAAGGTCCAGACTGCTGTCAGTACATATAACAATCCCCATGCTGCTGCAAGAATATAATTTGTCTTCATGAAGAGAGGGTTTTGATGTGCACTTTCACCACCATAATTGTATTTTACATAAGCAGCGCATAAAGGTTCTTTTGTCAGGCATGAAAGCAGCCAGAACAATCCAAACACAAGATATCCTATATTTGTAGGAATATCGCCATTCCCGGTTACATTTGCTGCTGCGGAAAGTACAGCAACGGCTATCATAGAGAGTTGATCCCAGATCACAAATTCATGATTTCTCATAATAAACGGTATACCTGCCACTACGATAAGAGTTATCAAAGCCCCCACTTTAGGAGCAATAGAAACAGCAATCCAAAAGGCAATCCATGGTATAAGCATTGTCATCATAGAAGGATTTTTCTTCTCAATCATGTTTGGAGATTTTTTCTCAGGATTTTTGACTGTAGATGTGCTTCCAAAGAATTTATCCCAATTGATCATCAAGGAGAAATCACCGGATACCGTATACATCTGTTTCCCCAATGCCTCTGCGCCACCAATTTCTCCACGAGAAATAGCTGACCATACAGAAAAAGGTGTATCAATGCGAGTAGTTGGAGAAAGGCTTCCATCTGTAAAAATCTGGCTTCCGGTCTTGTTAAGTCGAATCTGATACGTATGATCCAAATCGGTAAAATGTATCTCAAGTACGCGTTCTTTTCCGTCATAGGCGTCTTTATTGTAAAGAGCGGCCATTTGCCGGGTAAATATAAGATCCTCAGGTTCTTTCTCTCCGGTCGTTTTGTTAATACCCCAGCTGGCATCTGCCATTTTTTCAAATACATCTCTGGGATATAAAAGTGTATGGAGTAAAGCATCTGTTTCTTTTGATATTGCTCCTGTCATTGAATATTCAGAGCCCGCACATTTTACTGCAGCAAGATATTCATTTGTTCTCACTGACAATTCCTTTACACGAAACAATTCTCCCTGACCGCAAAAAATGGTCGTATAATTTCCCCTGCCAAGGAAATGGTCAAACATCCGCAATACACTGTCATAATTTTCGTCTGCAGAATAAAAGCCACAGGTAGAGATTAATACGTGTCTCTTGCCTTCCATATCATATCTGGCATCATGACTGCCGCTTCCGTATCCGTCCTGCCTTGAACTCATAAAAGGAAGACTCATAGGAAGCTGACGATCAATCAAATTCTTTAACATACCGGGAACATTAAAATAGTACAGTGGAAAAGACCATAAAATTAGATCAGCACGAATCAGTTTTTTAATGACTGTTTGCATATCATCATTTATACAGCATCTCCCGGGTGTTTTCTGCCAGCATGCAAAGCATCCCTTACACGCACCTATATTCATTGAAGCTATATGCAGTTCATCAACAGATAACTCTTCTTTATTACTCGTACATCCGTTTTCCAAACCCTTAATAAAGCTGTATGCAAGCTTTAATGAATTACTCCTTTTGCCTTTTGGGCTTCCGTTGATCAGAAGTATCTTCATCTCTATGCCCTCCATTCATTTATTTCTGATAATGAAAGTGTACCCTTTCATACATGGATTGTCAACAAAACGCTATACTAGAGGGGTATGAAAAGATTGGCGAAAAACGTGGAATACAGATTGGTGAAAAGCAGGATGAATTGGATTTTACCTGCATATTCCTGACAGTTCGTCTTCTATCCACTTATCTGTGTTGAAGTTGCTGTCAAAGAACCTGACGATCACGCCGTAAGGTTCTGTATCACTGTTGAATGCGTTGGCTTCATCGGTGTCAACGTGCATTGCCAGGTGATAATTTCTGTGGACTCTGACTACTACATCTGCGTAAATAAGTGCGCGTCCATAGCTTTTAGTCAGGACGAAGACTTCGTCGTTGTCTTTGATATGCAGGGCAAGTGCTTCATCCGGAGTCATGTGGATGTGGCGTTTGGCTACGATGACACCTCTGGGAATTTCGATATCCCCGCATGGACCGGATAAAATACAGCCGGGAGTTCCTTCGATATCACCGGACTGGCGTATCACGCTTGGAATCCCCAGTTTTCTGGTGTCTGTAAGGGACATTTCTACCTGCGTGTCGCTGCGGAAAGGACCGAGAAGTGCCATGTTTTCGAAAGTACCTTTCGGTCCTTTGACAGTCACTCGTTCCTGGCAAAGATATTGTCCGGGCTGGCTTAATTCTTTGATAAAATGTGGTTTGCTTCCTTCTCCGAATAATTTTTCAAAATCTTCCTGCGAGATATGCAGATGTCTGGCAGAAGTTTCTATAGGTATTTTGATGCTCATTTATTACAATACCCTCCCTCAATATGCTACTGTATATGTCTGTCTGACTTCCTGTTATCTGATGGAATGCAGAACAGTTATACTTATTGTTTAGTGTATCTCTTTAGCTGAAAAGATGCAATGTTTATCTTGCAAGAAGGAACAATTGTTATTGTTCACTTGTCAATGTCATTTAGGTGGCTGTCATTTGGATATCACAGTCAACAGCAGATCACTTATTCTTAAGTGTAGCCCTCAGGAAAAAAGATGCAATATTTATTTGAAAAAATGGTCAGTGAAATAAAAAAATGAGCAACAAAAAAGAGATTAAAAAAAGAGATTTTACAGGTTTACAATCAATAGTGTTCTGGTCTATAATAGAAAAACAGACTGGAAAAATAATTTTAAATCTAACGAAACAGAACCAAACCGAACAAAAACAGAATAAAACAATAATCTGATACCCGATAAGGGAAAAGAATATCAGAGGAATGACAAGAGAAGGATTATTGAATGAACAAAAAAAGATTTTCTGCATTGCGACTGATTCTTATTGTGCTTGTGATTGTGTTATTAGCAGGTATTGGTGTGACCGGAGAGAGAACTCTGAGAGAGCCAGTGGAGGTAAGGACGCTTAGAAAACAGCAGGTGACACAGTCAGATGAAGGACATCAGGAATATTATTTTGGACTTCTTAACGAGGATGAGCAGAGAGGCTATCGCGAGATTCTGGAGGGTATCAGGAATTTTGAAGAGAAGTTTTACCTGTCTCTTTCCGGAGATGACGAGATAGACAGAGTGTATCATGCAGTGCTTAAGGATCATCCAGAGGTGTTCTGGGTACATAATCGTGAGAAGGTATATAAAACAACTTATACAGGCAGGGATTACTGCCAGTTTTCTCCGGGATATACTTATACAGAGGATGAGCGGCAGGAGATTTCGCAGGCTATGGAGAATGCATATCAGGAAGTTCTGGCGCAGATTCCAGAAGGTGCAGATGACTATACCAAGGTAATGACGGTTTACACGTATATCATAGACAATACCGATTATGTGGTTTCTGATGATGATCAGAGCATTGCGGGAACTTTCTGGAAAAAGCAGGCAGTGTGCGCAGGTTATGCAGGTGCGGTTCAGTATCTGCTGGAGCGGCTGAATGTTCCATGTATTTATGTGGAGGGAGATGCTGCAAACAGTGATCAGGGACATGCATGGAATATTGTTCAGCTGAATGGACAGTATTATTATGTAGATGCTACAAATGGTGACCAGCCGGACTTTCTGGAGGGTGATGCCACAGTACTGGCAGAGCATAGGACGACGATTTATGATTATCTTTGTCCGTTTCCTCAGGAGTACGAGATGAATTATACGGCATCTGATGAGTTTGCAGTTCCGGCGTGTACGGCTACGGATATGAATTTCTATGTGAGAAACGGAGCTTGCTTTGACAGTTATGACTGGGACAGCGTATATGAGTTGTGTAAGCTGCGTATTGACAGTGATGCGGCTGTGGTGCGGTTTAAGTTTAGTGGCCAGGAAGCCTTTGATGAAGCGTATATGGATCTGATTGATAGTAATCGGATTCAGGATATTGCGAGATATTATATGGAAGTACACGGGTTATCACAGATTTCCTATCATTACGGTATAATTGACAATATGAAGACGCTGTATTTTATGTTTTAACCAAATCAAGTAAGTCCCCTGCGGAGGTTGCGAAGAGCAATAAGCAGTGGGTGGGGACTTGTTTGACTGACTAAGAATATGCGAGTGAGAGAAAAAGGAGTGATTAAAGTATGGGTGATATGACAGATGTATTTAATGGGGTTGTGAATATAACCGGAAATCTTCTGGATTCTGATTTTGTGAATCGTTTTACGATGGCGATTTTTGCAGTGATACTTGTATTTGGAATCCTGAATTGCGTGTTTGGATACCGCTTGCTCCGCTTTTGGATGATGATCGGAGGTTTCTTTGTAGGTGCGGGACTGGCGCTTATTGTTGTACATACAATGGGAATGCAGGAGAAATCCACGATGCTGATCGCAGCTTTGGCAACAGGTGTTGTGTTTGCGGTAATCGCATTTTTGATTTATAAGGCGGGTGTGTTTATACTTGCAGCAGGAATAGGCTGGGCTCTTAGTATTTATTTCCTTCATCCGACCAGTTCTGCGTCATTTTTTGCATGTATTCTTATTGGTGTAGCACTTGGTTCTATGGCGGTGAAATATTGCCGGGAGGTTCTGATTGTTGCAACCAGTCTGATCGGAGGTGTAATGTCAGGTGTTTCTCTGGCAAAACTTGGAAATCTGGAGGATATTCCGTATGGACTGGGAATGAGTGTGGGATTTGCAGTTCTGGGAATGCTGATTCAGTTTGCAATTAATAAACCGGTTTCAGATGAAGAGTATGCTGCTCAGGATGAATACAATACACAAGATCAGAGAATGCCACAGAATTCTGATATGCAGGGATATCGGCCGCAAGGCGAAAACAGAACAGAATATTCTGAGAAGATGCGTAACAGAGAGAGAAAATAATACGTTGCTCTGGAACGGAATGAACAGTAATGATGATGTTATCCGGGAGTTGCTGAGAATAGAATGCTCAGCAACATTTATGAAATAGATGAAAGAGAAAAATAATAGTAAAATTGTACGAATGTGAAGAAAGAAGGGGAAAGTGTAGATTTTACAGATTGTAAAATCTACGCAGAAGTGAGAATGACAAATGTATCAGGAGAAAAAGTGAATAATCGTGCACAGGACTACTATAAGATGCTTTTATTTTTGAACGAATCTACAAATGATACGTTTCTTTTATGGGATATGGAGCGAGATATCGTATACTTTTCCAGACAGCTCACTGTTCTGATCGGACAGGAGTATAAAGATGGAGTTCCGGATGATATTTTTGCATATAAACTGGAGATTATCAAAGATATTGTATACAGGAATGATATGCCAAAAGTTGAGCGGGCGATTCGTCATGTGACAAGAGGTACGGATGAACGGATGGACTTAAACTTCCGGTACGTGGATAAACATGGGAAAAAGTTCTGGGTTAACTGTCGGGGAAATGTTCTCAATGAAGGTGGTAAAGAGCAGCCATTGATGATAGGATGTCTGTCCAGAAGGGTTCTGTCAGAGAAGGTAGATATGCTGACGGGACTTATGAATTATAATAAAATGCTGGAGAATGTCGAAAAGGGGATAGCCAAGGGTAAAAGAGGTCATATGCTCATTCTGGGTATTGATGATTTCCGCGAGATCAATCAGTGTATGGGACGTGATTATGGTAATCAGGTGTTAAAGACGGTTGCTGAGGTTCTGGAAGAAATCAAGAATGAGAAAAGCAGTGTCTACAGAATGGATGGCGATCATTTTGGCGTGGATCTGGCAGGATGCAGTAAGAGAGAAACAGTGGATTTCTTTGAACGTCTTCAGAAACGGACAGAATCCATGTGCGAATTTTCAGGTGGAGCAGTATGCTATCCATATAATGAAAATGAGAAAGATATGAGTGCACTTGTCAGCTATGCTGAGAATGCGCTGATGCAGTCAAAGAAGAATGGAAAAAACAGACTTTCGTTCTTTTCTTCAGATGATTATAAGGAGAATGCGTCCAGAATGGAACTCCTGAAAGAGTTAAGAGAGAGTATCCGTAATAATTTTGAAGGCTTTGAATTATATTATCAGTTGCAGGTGACATCGAATGGATATCGCCTGAAAGGAGCAGAGGCGCTGCTTCGATATCATTCAAAGCAACGTGGCTTCATGTCTCCGGTTGTGTTTATTCCGCTGCTGGAACAGACAGAACTGATTATTCCTGTCGGGAAATGGGTAATGAGGCAGGCGTTTGCACAGTGCGCACTCTGGCGTAAGAAATATGGCGATTTTAATATCAGTATAAATATTTCCTATATTCAGCTGAAAGATAAATCGATTGTCCAGAATGTGATTAATGCAGCAAAAGAGGCAAAGCTTCCGGGAAATGCGATTACTCTGGAAGTTACGGAGAGTATGCAGCTGCAGGACTATAATTATTTCAACAGTATGTTCTACTATTGGAAAGAAAAAGGAATGCAGATTTCTATTGATGACTTTGGAACAGGATATTCTTCGCTGAGTTATCTGAAAGGGCTGGAGGTAGATGAGGTTAAGATTGACCGGTGTTTTGTAAGACAGATACATAAGAGCTCTTATAATTACAGATTACTCAGTAATATGCTGGAACTTACACAGGAAGCACAGATTCGTGTCTGCTGTGAGGGCGTTGAGGAAGAAGAGGAACTGCGTTGTCTGGATACACTTTCTCCGGAACTGATACAGGGATATTTCTTTGGAAAACCGATGTCGGCTGATGAATTTGAAAGTACCTGTCTGGCTACAGAAGGCTCTTATAATAAATTTGTTACGGAACTTCGCAAGCGTTATCATGATCATCCGGTTTCTGCCCGGACACCGGAGTCTGCTTCTACAGAGAGTATCGAATATAAGAATATTCTGGACAGCCTGAAATCTATCATTTATGTGGTGGATAAAGAGAATCTTGAGATTCTCTACATGAATGCAGAGGCAAAGAAGATTACGGGGATTTATAATTATCTCGGATGCAAATGCTTTCAGGTTTTTACCGGACGTGCAGAACAGTGTGAAGAATGTGCGATGAATAATTCAGAAGATGTTGTAAATATTACCAGCAAAATGTTCTATGATCTTTATGGAAGAAAGATGTATGTCAGTGAGAAGAATATTCTATGGCATCAACGAGAGGCAAGGCTAATCACAGCACTGCCTGTAGACGGAAAAGATGGACCGCTTAATCAGAAACTGAATCAGGATCTTTATGTGGCGGAGAAAATCATACAGATGTATGAACTTGTGCAGAGTGGTGAGAAAGACGACGGAATTCTGGAAAAACTGGTGACTTTTACAGGAAAGTATTATCAGGCTGACAGAGCATCCCTTTTCCTTTTGGACGAGAGCCTGGAGTTGTGGGAAGATGTTGCGACTTATCATGATCAGGGTGTAATGGATAAGGAACGCTATCTCGAGGTTACGGCTCAGGCGAAGATACAGCCATGGCTTGATTATATCCGGAAAAACAAAGTAATCTATATCAAAGACAGAGAGTCTTTGAAGGAGATTGATGAAACTTTGTATAAAGGTTTCCTTAAACAGGATGCGCAGAGTTGTCTGTTATGTGGAATCTGGCATGAAGAGCAACTGTTGGGATTTATAAGTATAGATAATCCGGAAATGGTTGTGGACAGGCTGGCATTACTTTGCAAGACAGCATTTCTGGTTGAACAGGTGTTGCTTCATAATCTGGATAACAATGGCGCAAGAACGATGCTTCATAAACTTGTGGAGAATAAACTGAATCATAATATCTTGTCTGTTTCGGGCGTGGGGCTGTGGCAGATGAAGATTGACAAGGTGACAGGAGATACCACGATCCTTGCAGATGAGAATATGAAGAAACTCCTGGGTGTGGACAAGGACGCGGATCCGGAAAAATGTTACCAGGCGTGGGTCAATAACATAGCGGAAGAGTATCTGGATTATGTAAAGGATGCAAGAGACACGATGATGGTCACAGATAAGACGGCACAGATTGAATATAAAGGATTTTCTCCACAGCATGGCAAGGTGACGATCCGGTGTGTGGGAACAAAGACTTCTGAGAATGAAGCAGTTGTGACGATTGATGGTTATTACCGTATTTTGGAAGATATGCTTCAGATTCGTAAATAAATTAAAAAATACGACATAGGACAGAAAGGACAGGCGTGATAAGATGTCAAAAGAGGCTAAGACAAATGCAATGAGAATGCTGGACAGACAGAAAGTAAAGTATGAGGCATTTTCTTATGAATGTGATGAATTTATTGATGGAATTCACAGTGCGGATAAGATAGGCGCACCTTATGATCAGTCTTTCAAGACTCTAGTCATGGAAGGAAAGAGCGGCAGTTATTTCGTATTTGTAGTTCCGATTGAGAAAGAAGTAGACCGTAAAGCGGCTGCGAAAGCTGTCGGTGAGAAAACAGTGGATATGATTCATGTGAAGGATATCACAAAGATCACAGGGTATGTGCGAGGCGGCTGCAGCCCGCTGGGAATGAAGAAACCTTACCCGGTAGTATTTGATGCTTCAGCAGGAAACTTTGAGGAAATCTATGTCAGTGGCGGACGCATTGGTCTGACGCTGAAAGTTCCGCTGACAGATCTTCTGAAGGTGACAGGTGGAAAACTTGCTGAGATTACTGCATAGAACAATATGTTGTGAGAATTCAGTATACAAAAACAGACAAGGTATATGAAGCCCCAATAGGCGGACGAATGTACCTTGTCTGTTTTATATTATTTGATAAAGCTATTTATATAAAATATCGAAATTAGTTATCAGAAGCATCTTCCTCATTGATCTCGAATACATGACGTTTCTTAGCCATTTCATCACTTGCCAGGTATTCGTCATAAGTAGTGATCTTGTCAATCATTGTTCCGTTTGGAAGAATTTCCATGATACGGTTAGCTGTTGTCTGAACAAACTGATGGTCATGGGATGTGAAAAGGATAACACCCGGGAATTTGATCAGTCCGTTGTTTAATGCTGTGATGCTCTCCATATCCAGATGATTGGTAGGCTCATCAAGAATCAGGATATTAGCGCCGGAAATCATCATCTTGGAAAGAAGACAGCGAACTTTCTCACCACCGGAAAGTACACGTACATGTTTGATACCGTCTTCACCAGGGAAAAGCATACGTCCGAGGAAACCACGTACATAAGTAGCATCCTTGATCTCGGAATACTGTGTCAGCCAGTCTGTGATTGTAAGGTCGTTATCAAACTCTGCTGTATTGTCTTTCGGGAAATATGCCTGTGATGTTGTAACACCCCATTTGTAATTTCCTTCATCCGGTTCCATCTCTCCGACAAGGATACGGAACAGAGTTGTGATTGCCTGCTCGTTTGCACCAACGAAAGCAACTTTGTCGTCATGTCCGAGTGTAAAGGAAATATTATCCAGAACCTTTACGCCATCAATGGTTTTGGAAAGATTTTCTACCATAAGAACTTCGTTACCGATCTCGCGGTTTGGACGGAAGTCGATGTATGGGTATTTACGGCTGGATGGACGCATGTCATCAAGCTGAATCTTCTCCAGGGCACGCTTACGGGAGGTAGCCTGTTTGGACTTGGAAGCGTTGGCGCTGAATCGGGAAATAAATTCCTGAAGTTCTTTGATCTTTTCTTCTTTCTTCTTGTTGGCTTCTTTCATCTGTTTGATAAGGAGCTGGCTGGACTCAAACCAGAAGTCGTAGTTTCCGGCATAGAGCTGAATCTTACCATAGTCGATATCTGCTGTATGAGTACATACCTTATTTAAGAAGTAACGGTCATGGGATACAACGATAACTGTGTTGTCAAAGTTGATCAGGAATTCTTCAAGCCATTCGATTGCCGGCAGGTCAAGGTGGTTAGTAGGCTCATCGAGAAGAAGAATATCCGGGTTACCAAACAGAGCCTGAGCAAGAAGTACTTTGACCTTCTGGCTACCTGTAAGGTCTGCCATCTGGGAATAATGGAATTCTGTGTCGATTCCGAGACCATTCAGAAGAGTAGCGGCATCGGATTCTGCTTCCCATCCGTTCATCTCTGCAAATTCACCTTCCAGTTCGCTGGCACGGATACCGTCTTCATCTGTGAAGTCTGCTTTTGCATAGATGGCATCTTTTTCTTTCATGATCTCATACAGTCTCTGGTTACCCATGATAACAGTATCCAGAACAGTATATGCATCATATTTGAAGTGGTCCTGCTGCAGGAAAGAAAGACGCTGACCTGGTGTGATGACTACATCACCGTTGGTAGGCTCTAACTGTCCGGAAAGAATTTTAAGGAAGGTAGACTTACCGGCACCATTTGCACCGATGAGACCATAGCAGTTACCTTCTGTAAATTTGATATTTACATCTTCAAAGAGCGCTTTTTTACCTACGCGCAAAGTAATATTGTTTGCTGAAATCATATCATACCTCGTTTTGTAAAATCGTTCTTATTTATACATAACCGCTTATCATTGTACCGTAAACTGAAAAATTTGCAACAGTTTTTTGCTTTTTTGGGTTCTTTTGTTTACAAAAAAAAGAAGCACTGGTATAATAAGAGACAAAATAGGTCTCTTAGTGGCATAAACAAAGAGGCGTTGACAAATGAAATCAGGCATTGCTTGAGAATGGAGAGAATGCCAGTGGCTGACTATCGTATAGTGCAGTGAACTGTGCAGCAAAGTAAGATAATGAAGTAGATAATATGTAAAGAATGAATTTATAGAGAGGTTGCAAGGACTATGTTTATTACGAGAGAGTGTGATTATGCGGTGCGTGTAGTGCGTGCGCTTTGGGGAGAGAGCAGGCTGAGCGTATCAGATATCTGTGAGAAGGAATCAGTGACCGCACCTTTTGCTTATAAGATTCTGAAGAAACTTCAGAAAGCGGAGATCGTTAAAGGGTACAGAGGCGTGCATGGAGGCTATTCCCTGAATGAGGGACTGGATGAACTGACATTGTATGATATCTATTCGGCAATCGATCCGGAGATGTTCATTATCGAATGTCTGGATCCGAAATATAGCTGCATCAGGGACGGGCAGAACGGTATGCCATGTCTGGTACATAAAGAACTGGTGCGAGTACAGGATGAACTGGTGAATCTTCTTAAAAGAAAAACAATACAGCAGATTATGGAGGAGGCATAATGCCTCCTCTTTATATTTTTATAACGTTAATTTCTTTATACATGATTTAGGGATAAGCGTTTGTATTTCTGAAATACATTGTCAATCGGATAAAATCATCCGCTTCCGCTACGTAGCTCTACACCGAATAACTGCTTCTCTGTTTATCAGGACTTGCTTGTACCCCTCCTGATACAAGCAAAGCCATAGCAGTGTGACTGTAAATTGTTATAAATACATAAAGTTAGATAAAGGTAACTCGAAAAGATATACATATTCACATCTAAAATAAGATAAAATCCCTGTTTTGTACCTCATAAGATACAAAATATGCCAAAACAAATTGGACATAACCAAAAGATTATGCTATAATTTACAATGAAATTTAGGGCATACCATATTTATGTCTTAAAATAATATAATTTTCATCAACCTTTAAGGAGGAAAAACAAACTATGGCAAGAAAGATGAAAACCATGGATGGTAACCATGCAGCTGCTCATGCTTCTTATGCATATTCAGATGTAGCCGCTATTTATCCTATCACCCCTTCATCTGTTATGGCGGAAGCAACAGACGAGTGGGCAACCCAGGGAAGAAAGAACATTTTCGGACAGGAAGTTCAGGTAACTGAAATGCAGTCTGAAGCTGGTGCAGCCGGCGCAGTTCACGGATCTCTGGCAGCTGGTGCTTTAACAACAACTTATACAGCTTCTCAGGGTCTGTTACTTATGATCCCGAACCTTTATAAAATCGCTGGTGAGCAGTTACCTGCAGTATTCAACGTATCTGCACGTGCTCTTGCTTCTCACGCGCTTTCAATCTTCGGTGATCATTCCGACGTTATGGCCTGTCGTCAGACTGGATGCGCAATGCTTTGCGAATCTTCTGTACAGGAAGTTATGGACTTAACACCTGTTGCTCACCTTGCAGCAATCAAAGGTAAAGTTCCGTTCATCAACTTCTTCGACGGATTCCGTACATCTCACGAAATCCAGAAGATCGAAACATGGGATTATGAAGATCTTAAGGATATGGCAGATCTGGAAGCAATCGCTGAATTCCGTAACCATGCCCTGAATCCAAATCACCCATGCCAGAGAGGTTCAGCTCAGAACCCTGATATCTTCTTCCAGGCAAGAGAGGCATGTAACCCATACTATGATGCTCTTCCGGCAGTAGTTCAGGAATACATGGACAAAGTTAACGCTAAGATCGGTACAGATTACAAATTATTCAACTACTACGGAGCTGCTGATGCAGAACACGTAATCGTTGCTATGGGATCTGTAAACGATACAATCGAAGAGACAATCGACTACCTTGCAGCAGCAGGAAAGAAAGTCGGTGTTGTTAAAGTTCGTCTTTACAGACCATTCTGCGCACAGGCACTCATCGATGCAATTCCGGATTCTGTAAAACAGATTACAGTTCTTGACAGAACTAAAGAGCCGGGTGCACTTGGCGAGCCACTGTACCTTGACGTTGTAGCAGCATTAAAAGACAGCAAATTCGGCGGCGTAAAAGTATTCTCCGGACGTTATGGTTTAGGTTCCAAAGATACTACACCTGCACAGATCGTAGCTGTTTATGAGAACACTGCTAAAGAAAAATTCACAATCGGTATCGTTGATGATGTTACTAACCTTTCCCTTGAGACAGGTGCTCCGATCGTAACAACTCCTGAAGGAACAACAAACTGTAAATTCTGGGGTCTGGGAGCTGATGGTACAGTAGGTGCCAACAAGAACTCCATCAAGATCATCGGTGACAATACAGACATGTACGCACAGGCTTACTTTGATTATGACTCCAAGAAGTCCGGTGGTGTTACAATGTC
>OOBR01000058.1_pt1 | contig 123709 bp, 114 predicted proteins | sample 1671281 | NCBI WGS metagenome assembly OOBR01 (sample SAMN06348140, study PRJEB24527) | human gut metagenome | biome: human gut; feature: ankylosing spondylitis patient; material: feces | host: Homo sapiens | place: China | collected 2015-10
TCACAGCACCGTACGTACCGTTCGGTATACGGTGCTTTCAATAGTTGACGTGCACGGACTGGTAAGCTGTGGCTAAACATCTTCATTTTAACCTTACTCCTTTACAATACTGTTTTATTTCTCAGACAGCATCCTCTCCAACTTTTTCTTTCCGGTCTCATAGTCTGTAAACACTATTCCCTCCATGCCAAGCTTTCTGCCACCCTCGATATTCTCCAGTCTGTCATCTATGAACACACATTCTTCCGGATTCAGATTATATTTGTCAAACAGACACTGATAGATACCGGCATCAGGCTTTATCATCCCAACCATAGCTGAAATGACTTTGCCGTCAACAAGTGACACAAAACTAAGTTCACTGTGTGTATGAAGCTCGAAATATTCCTTTGGATAATTCGATAACAAATACACTTTATAGCCTCTGCTCTTTAACTCCTTAATCCAGTCTGCTGCATAGTCTAATGCCTTTACAACAAAAACCTTTCCCTCTTTGAAAAATCTCCTGATATCCGCCTCATACTGTGGAGCCACCTTAACCATCTCATCAATTATCTCGTTCTCAGGAATTACACCACGGTCCAGCTCAACCCAGACAGGGTTTTCATATGTTGCATGGGCTAAAGCTGCTATTTTATTTTCTTCAATGCCAATCTCACGCATTGCCTCATCCGGCTGGAACCTGACAAGCACGTTTCCTATATCAAATATTATGTTTTTAATCATTTATTTTTTCTCCTACAACCCTGCACCTCTTCCTGCAAAAAGCAATACCATATGCTAAAATATCGCACCTGCCCTCATCGCGCAGAGCCTCATCATACCTCTTCTCCTTAATCTGCGCCATAGCAGCCTCACACGCTGCATCAAGGCTTATCATCTCTTTTGCATATTTCACTTCAATAACGATACCTGCATCCGGGTCCTCCGGCTTGATTAAAATATCACTGAAACCGTCTCCCGACTCACGATTTGACTTAATAAGCCAGCCCGGATTGCTTCCGCGAAGCAGACCGAGGAGCAGACCGTGATAGAAGTTCTCCTTCATATCACTGGAGAACAAACACTTCACGCACCTCTTTATTTGGAATCACCAGCTTGTAGGCATAGCTCTCGCTGTCAGGCAGCCTGACCTCATCATCAGTAAAACCAAACTGTTCATCATGCGCGATATCTACAATGGAATTGATTTCAAAATTGTTGAGACCTGTAAAAATACTTATATAATAATTGAGATAAAATCTGCAGACTCGATACAAGCACTTTTTCATCCATTGCATTCGTTCCATCCTTCAATGCAATAATCGCCTTGTAGCGCTTTTTTTCATTTTCTGACAAATATTCACTATCTTCTAAAAAGCCGAATCTTTCTGCCTCTATTCCAATGAGCTCAGTAATACGATATCTAGCATCCTCATATTTCAATCCCTCCACGCTCTTTAATGACAGAAATATAACAGGATATTTTCCCATATGTTCTTCGCAAAGTGCCTTATTTTGCGCAATATATAAGCCATCAAACAATGACTCATCCGCACCGGTTTCAAAAAAGGCTTTAAGCATACTCATGTTCAGAGTTTTACCGAAACGACGTGGCCTCGTAAAAAGAGTGACCTCTCCACCGGTTTCAACCAATTGCTCTATGAGCTTTGTCTTGTCAATATAATAAAATTTATTCCTTCTGATTTTTTCAAAACTATCAATTCCTACCGGCAGTTTTAAAGTGCATGCCATATGAACCTCCACAAAACGTATCAATCCGCTATACTTAGCTATAGTATAGCGGATTGATGGGCAAATTACAATTATTATTACCGTTGCGGCTTTTCCGTATTAATACCAAACTTGCTTGAAATCGTCGGAGAGACAGGGATTGACAATAAATCTTCCTGATATGCTTTCTCCACTGCCTGTTTATGGGAAATACGTTCATTATCTTTCAAAATATCCTGTAACAGCACGTTCCAACTGACGAATCTGTTTTTCGTCCTTTCCGTTTTATTCCAGATAGGCGGTTGTGTTGATAAATTATTATATCTCCTAAAATTATCCTTTAAAACGGGAAACACAGGCTGTGCCCACCGTTATTTTTCTTGCAATCTTTACCAAATAGGGTATAATAATCTGAATAGTTGCATCTTTTATTAAGGGGGTTTTACAATGTTAAGCATTTTTATGAAAAAACTGACCGTCAACGAGGCCAAAAATAAAGTAACCACATCCGATAACGCAGTCCTCATTGACTGCCGTCCCAAAGAAGATTATGCGCACGGACATGTAGCCGGTGCCATCAATTTTCCAATCGAAAAAATCACGGAAGAACGTGTCTGCCGCCGGCTTCCGGACAAAACAACCGGACTGTATATTATCGGAAGTTATTACCACAAACCAAACGTTGCCATGAAGAAATTTAAAAAACTCGGTTACAAAAATCTTCACTTCAGCGGATTTATGGAAGAACATCACGGCATGCTGACACGTTAAGATAAACAGGAGACATAAAATGATAAAAACAAATGGATTTCGTGTTCTGGCGATGGTAATGACAACGCTATGGATGGTTACAATAATCCCGGTTACCGTTGTGCAGGCAGCAGACTTTCGTGGACAGGGATTTGATTTATCAAGCTATAATGGAACCGTAAACTGGGAACAGGTTGCAGAAGCAGACATGGATTTTGTAATGATCCGTACCGGAGAGGGCCGGGCACCGGATGTTGATACCCAGTTTGCGGCAAATTATGATGGTGCTGTTGCTGCCGGGCTGAAAGTCGGTGTGTATCATGTGTGCTGCGTGCGGACTCCGAAAGAAGCCGTGGAAGAAGCAGAGTATTGTCTGGAGATTCTTGATGGAAGGGATCTGGATTATCCGGTTGCCTATGACATGGAGCGCAAGGGCACCTTTGCAGGTGGCAGGGAAAATACGACTGCGATTGCAAAGGCCTTTTGTGACACGATCGCCGATGCCGGTTACGTGCCGATGATTTATTCTTCCGCTTCCTTCCTGAACGAAAACTTTGACTGGAAAAAGTTGAAAAACTGTAAAGTCTGGGTTGCATCTTACAGTGATACCAGACCAAAGCTGCCGGTATCTGCAGACTTATGGCAGTATACAAAGAAAGGTTCACTGGAAGGTGCCAACACCGACAAAGGATATTGTGATCTGGTCTATTCCTATATGGAAGCAACAAGTATTAAGTTCACGAAACCCACACTTACCATGAAAAAAAATACGACCGCGCAGGCAACGGTCAAAATAAAACCGAATGGCTGCACGGATCGCAAATCTTTTACGTCTTCCAACCCAAAGGTTGTTGCGGTCAATAAAAAGACCGGTAAGCTGACCGCCAAAAAAGCAGGTAAGGCCACGATTACGGTAACAACCGGAAGTGGCAGGAAAGCGAAAATGAAAGTTGTTGTGAAGTAAATATGCCTGATTGCCCGTGTATCAAATGTGCGGATCATCCGGATCTTCTTCCCCGGATTCTGCCGGCAGTGCTTCGTTCCCCACAGTCTCTTTTGGCAGTGCTTCGTCCACCACAGTATCTTTCCGCAGTGCTTCGTCCACTACAGCCTCTTCCGGCAGTGTCTCATCCCCTGCAGCCGCATCCGGCAACGTCTCGTCGGATACCTCTTCATCCACAATATCCTCACTCTTTTGAAACCGCTCCAGAAACTGTTGTTTCCACGTTTCCCATTTCTGCAGTCTCTTCCCCTGTTTTTCTAAGCGCACTTCCTGTTTCTGTTGGATTTTCAACAGTTTTTCGGACTCTTTTTTCTGCAGACGATCCTGTCGCAGTTCCTCTTTTGCCTGCTGCTTCTGATTCTTTTTCACCTGTTTCTTTGCAGACCGCTCGATACTGCGAATCATGCTTTTGGCATCTCCCACCCTGCGGCGTGCACTGCGGTACGGATCGTATAAAAAGTAAGAAGCCGTTGTCAGTGCAAGCAGGAAAAGTCCGACGGCCAGACAATAGGGCAGTGCACGTTCGTAATAAGAATAGTGCAGTTCACAACCAATAAACAGGATCAGCATCCCCGGAAAAATCAACGCAGAAAACACATCACAGACAAACTGCCAGAACTTCGGGCACTGTTTTTTATGTACCAGAATGGCTGCCTGTACTCCGGTAAAAAACATAAGTACAAGGCATGTCTGGGAAGCGATGCCATGCAGATACCCGGCAAACACACACAACGCCAGCGAAAAGAAAACCATTGCCAGTGCATAGCCCCTGCGGTACGCATAGCCGTATTCCCGCATGCCCTCCCGTTTGTCTGCGCTCAGGTCATGCATTTCATACACGCGGTCATCCACACGCGCTTTCATATCTTCCCGGTATCTCCGCCCCTCTTTTGCATGCGCCATATTCTGATCCATGTCTTCATCGAGTTCCTGCAGCATCTGCTGCTCCCGCAGGATCTGCTGCAAAAGCTGATCTTCCTGCGCCCGGCGTTTTTCCAGTTCCTCCCGGATCCATGCCGCTTTCTGTATCTGAAGACTGTTTTTCGTCAGGGATTCCTCTTCTATCTGCTGTTCTCTTTCGATCTGATCACTCATGGTATTGTCCACCTTTCTTTTTCCATCATAAATGGAATACATTTATTTGTAAAGTTTTGTTCCAGTATTTCATATATTACAGAACTTTTCTTCTCTTAATGTTATAAATATTCCATGTATTACAGAACTTTTCTTTCACTTTTTGTTTTAATTTCCCTGTTTTTTGATATGCTAATGCATTAGAAAGATACTTTATAAAATACAAATTAGCAGGGAACTCTATGCATATAAATCTAAATGCCATGGGCACACGCATGAAAAGACGCAGAAAAGAATTAAAAATGAGTCAGGCAGAACTGGCAGAAAAAGTAAATGTTTCCAACAATCATATTTCTTCGATTGAAACCGGAAAACAGATTCCAAGCCTGACAACATTTGTAAAAATCTGTGAGCAGCTGGATACCACTCCCGATTTTCTTTTACTGGGAAGCCTGCACACGGACAATCTCCCGAAAAATATTTATGATTCTCTTGCCTTGTGCAACAAAAAAGACCTTCCATTGATTCAGGATATTGTAGAAAATTTTGTTTCCAAGCGGGAGTAATAATTAAGGACTTTGCATGATGCAAAGCCCTCTTGTGTTTCCCTTTCTAAAGGATAATTCTAGGACACATAAAGTGTGGTAATTTTATGGGTGGATTGCTATGTATGGCAGTCCACCTTTCTAAGAATCTTCGGGAAAATATAAGTGGAATATAAGAATTGTGCATGGTACAATAGAAAGAGAAAAATTAGATTGATCGAGCTTAAAGCTGGGATACTTCTTGTTCGAAGGACAAGAAGGTTGAGTTGAGAAAGATTATAACCATCGGGAGATATAAACTCAAAGTTATTTGGTAAGGTATTAGATACTTTTTTGTACGAGGCGATTTTTATTCCCGAATGTGTTTCTGCACCATCCAAAGATATTATTAACCAGCCAGATTTGCAGGTATATGTAAAAGACTTTGGTAAGAATAAGGGAGACTTATGTTTGGTTGCTCAAGTTAGTGATAAAATTGTTGGTGCTGTATGGGTTCGGATTATGAATGATTACGGGCATATAGATAATGAAACACCGTCTTTTGCAATTTCACTTCTTAAAGAGTATAGAAACTATGGTATCGGAACAGAATTAATGAAACAGATGCTAATGAAATTAAAACTAGCAGGATATAAATAAGCATCATTATCTGTTCAAAAGATGAATTATGCTGTTCGCATGTATAGGAATGTAGGATTTGAAATCGTTGATGAAAATGATGAAGAATATATTATGATTTGTAAATTATAGGCACTTGTAAATGCCGGTTTAACAAATTAAAAGGAACTTTCACATTAACTAATTTTACCACACTCCCACGAGTAGATTTTATCTGCTCGTGGGAGTACTTTTTTCAGCTTAGTGATTTATCTTACAGCAGCCATGATACAAAATATTCAGTCAGACCGAAAAGCCAATCCTCCAGCTCACTACATTGATATCCACTGGAATATACCTTACGGCAATCAATGCCAAAGTTACGCTGACAATACATAAGGCAAGGTTGCTGTGGTATTCTCTGCGAAAAACACATTTACCTTATAGGTGGTCTGTCCTTTTCTTTTGGTAAAAGAGGACATCGCCCGCTCCTTACTTGCTGTCTGCTCCATAATAATTTCACCTCCTCCTTGAAATGCAAACATATGTTTGTTATAATTGAAGTATCTTTGATGGACTGCGACAACGGATAAGATAAATCTTCATGGAATACGGACGATGTGCAGATGATGGCACTAATTATGACCATGAAAAACAAACCGCAGGCAGTAATGATGAGTTTTCAGAAAGAATATGCAGAAAGGTATGACTGGCTTGTAACACTGTTCAAGGACTGGGCATTTACCTTTATGTCAAGCTTCCTCTACTATCAGGACTTTGACATGCTGGATGATATGCAAAAACAGCTTTACCGTCAGGGAATGGCGACATTTGGCGGTATTGCGCCAACCTATCACATAGAGTTGCTTGAACGTCCTACCATTGTCTGGGATTTTCATTCTCTGCTATTGGGTGTGCAGATGATGTTTTCTTTTATGCTTACAGATGAAAAGTCCTCGCTGAAGGTATGTAAACACTGCGGAAAAGCCTTTGTTGCCAGCAGACCCAACAGCGTATTTTGCAGTGGTAAATGTAAAAACCGGTATAATGTGTATAAGAGCCGGGCTAAGGATAAAGACAACACTAACTAATTCATCTGCTATAAGAAAGAAGGCTGATTATGAATACAGATATTACAAAGCAAATGGAAATGGTACTGTACAGAACCGAAGATGACAATGTAACGGTCAGTGCCTTGATAAAAGATGAAACGATATGGCTGACACAAAAAGCTATGGCTGAATTGTTTGGTATTGACAAATCGGGCATCAGCCGCCATTTAGCAAAGATTTTTGAATCCGGTGAACTGGATGAGGAAGTGGTTGTTGCAAAAATTGCAACAACCACTCAGCACGGAGCAATGCAGGATAAAACGCAGACTATTCCTACCAATTATTACAATCTAGATGCCATTATTTCCGTTGGTTACAGAGTAAACTCCATTCAGGCAACCAGATTCCGTATATGGGCAACCGGTATTTTGAAGGAATATATGATAAAGGGCTTTGCTATGGATGACGAACGCCTGAAGCAGGGTAAAACAGCTTTTGGAAAAGACTATTTCCGTGAATTGCTGGAAAGAGTTCGCTCCATCCGTGCCAGCGAACGCAGAATATGGCAACAGATAACGGATATATTTGCCGAGTGCAGCATTGATTACAATAGAGATTCTGATACTGCATATCATTTTTATGCAACCATACAGAACAAATTTCATTATGCCATTACCGGTAAAACAGCGGCTGAAATCGTCTATAATCAGGCTGACCACACCAAGGAAAATATGGGCTTGACCACATGGAAAAATGCTCCCGATGGTCGTATTCTCAAATCTGATACACCGATTGCCAAAAACTATTTGGACGAGAAACAGATTCGTCAGTTAGAACGTGCTGTCACAGGATATTTTGATTACATAGAGGATTTGATTGAACGTGAAAACGTCTTTACAATGGAGGAATTTTCAAAAAGCGTGAACGAGTTCCTTGCGTTCCGCAGATACGATATCTTGAAAGATAATGGACGTGTTTCCCATAAGCAGGCAGTGGAGAAAGCATATCAGGAATATGATATTTTTAACAAGACACAGCCGATAGAATCTGATTTTGATAAGATATTAAAAGGATTGGAAAAGAAAAAATAATTACTTTTCTGGATTATGCGATTATGATACAATTACGGAAAATAGTTTTTTAGAATCTGACAAATCGGGATTGACCGAGCTCTTTGAGCGAGGGATACTTCTTATCCGAAGGGCAAGAAGGTGGGCGTGAAAAGAATTAGAACAATCGTAATTTTATGAAGAGAAATGGATAATTATAAAATGAATGCAGATGATGAATTACTAAAGAATTTGGATAAATTGCACACAACAGAATTAGGCGTAGAACGCATTAAAAGAAATCTGTTTTTAGATACAGATGATGTAGTCGGCTGGTGTAAAGCTAAAATCGATTCTGTAAAGGCTGTAATCACAAGAAGTGGGAAGAACTGGTATGTGAATATAGATAACTGTATCATAACTGTAAATGCTTATAGTTATACGATTATTACGGCACATAGGGAAAAGAAATGAAATATACAATTCGTGAATTAGAAGCATTTTCAGTTATAGGACAAGAAGTAGAACTTACAAATTATCATAAACGAAATATTCAAATCAGCACACAATTTTGGAGAAAGTTTAACGCTGATTTGAAGAAATCCTATCTTTCGCAATTTGAGAATTGGATAAAATATGCCTTTATGATAAAGAGAAACGGAAAACTGTTTTATTTTTGTTCTATTCCAAAAAGAAACGTAATTCCAGACGGCTTTATCTATAAAGACATACAGTCGTATAAATATCTTGCTGTAGAGCATATTGGTTCTATGGATAACCTATATGAAACTTACAGAAAGATTTATCAGGAAATATTACCTAATACGGACTACACGCCTCTGCAAGAGGAGTTTTTGCACTTTGAAAGATACGATTATCGTTTTCATTGGAATAGAGAAAATTCAATCATTGAAATATGGATACCAATTAAGGGTTAGTGAAATTCAAGTTTATATAGCTGTAAATGTTTTTTACAGCGGAAAAGGAGATGATTGATAAATGAGAATTGGAGCGTATCAATTTGCGATATCTGGAGATGTAAATGAGAATTATAAAGAAATAGAAAAAGCAATATATTTAGCAAAACATAAAGATGTTCAATTACTGATATTTCCAGAATGTTCATTAACAGGATATCCACCTAGAGATATATCAAATTCATCATGTGTCAATTTTAACCTTGTGCAGTCAATGTGTGATAGACTTCAATCGGTAGCTGACCAAAATGATATTTCTTTTATTGTCGGAACCATATTTAAAGAAAAAGAAATATATAATAGAGCATTACTATTTCAGCCTAATAAACAAATCAAGTCTTATGACAAGCGGGCTTTATGGGGATGGGATAATGATAATTTCGCAAAAGGGAATAGTGATGGAATAGTTGAGATAGATGGGGTTGTGTTTGGAATTAGAATTTGTTTTGAAATAAGATTTCCCGAATTTTTCAGAGAATTGTATAAAAGAAATACCGACATAAATGTGGTTTTGTTTTATGATGTAGCGGATACGGACGACAAGGAGCGATATAGTATGATTAGAGGACATCTGCAAACTCGTGCAGTTGAAAATGTTACTACTACTATTTCAGTAAATGCTACCTCGCCTTTTCAAACGGCACCGACAATGGTTTTTGGAAAATCTGGTCAATGTATCAAGGAATGTGTTAGAAATAAACCGGAACTATTGATTTATGATTTTGAAAAGACTGTTAATGATTTCGGAGAAAATGGAAGAACATCTATATCTAATTCATTGATTAACTGGTAACTGATTCTTTTGCAATTTCTTATTTATTGTGAATGAGCTTACATGTGCTATAATAAAACAAATTAACAGATTGAAATTTGGAGGTGAATTATGAAAATCGAACACATTGCTTTATATGTAAACGACCTGCAAAAAACTCGTAGCTTTTTTATGAAGTATCTAGGTGCAAAATCAAACGAAGGATATCATAACCTGCAAACTAACTTTCGCTCCTATTTTCTGTCATTTGATGATGGCACACGATTGGAGATTATGAATAAGCCAGAAATGCTTGATTCACCTAAGGAGCTTGCTCGCACGGGGTATGCACATATCGCATTTAGTGTAGGAAGTAAAGAAAAGGTTGATGCCTTGACCATAGAGTTGAAAACTGATGGATATGAAGTAATCAGCGGTCCCCGGACAACAGGAGATGGTTACTACGAAAGCTGTATTGTTGCAATCGAAGGCAATCAAATTGAGATTACAGTTTGAACCCGTTAACTTCAAGTTTACAAAAATGACAACCGACAGGAAACGTGATATTTTTTACAACAAAGATATCAATATATCTCCACTAATTTCCATAAATTTATGGAATTAAAATTTCATGATACTTATAACATAGAAGGAAACGGACCGATGCAGGAGCTTACACCCGAACAGATAAAAGAGGAAGAACACAAACGCCGCAAACGTGCTTGGAATCGTACTTATTGGAGACGTAGAAAAGAGCGTGAACAGGCGGCAAAAGCTGCAAAAGAAAAAGAGCTATCTGAGGCAGTCGGCTAGACTGTCCCAGAAATAACCCTTAGATAATGAAACTTGCCACAGAGTCTTATTATCTGGCATAATCTGCTCCTGTCAGATAATAATGCTCCCAATCATATTTTCCATCCTCCGACAGATCTTTTGCCGTCTCTGCAATATGATCTGACCAAAGGCTCTCCGATAAATAATATTTATAATTTTCATATCCTCCGCCAACCGGATCATCCCATGTACAATCAATATAATACCACTTTCCGTTAACCTTAACCTGATTCCATGCATGACCACCTCCATCTGCTGTACCGGATACAAACCTGCATTCAAGCCCAGCAGATATTGCCATCATATAAAAAGCAAACGCATAACTCTGGCAGACACCTTCTTTATGTAAAAATACTCCACCAGCTCCATATGCCCAGTTTTCCGCGGTACTATAATCTCCATTATTGACATAATTGGCATGATAGATTAAATAATCATGAATGGCTTTTACTTTCTCTTCCTCACCCATTCCATCCTTCACTACCTGATCAACTGCTGCAAAGGCCGCATCAAATACAGCTTTTCCATCCTCTGTATATCCTCTTGCGTCTTTTTTTATCAGCGTATCCTTGACCGAATAACTGACACTAATTTTTTTGCTATATATCTCTTTTCCGGCAATAACAGTAAATGTATGATCTCCCGGAGTATAAACAATCTGATCCGGCAATGCACTGCCATCCATCTGAATTTCGATGCCTTTATTTTTTAACTGTTTATAATGGAATGATTTCCCCAAAAATTCCCATTGCAGAGAATCTGCATCATAGTTTACCCCAGCCTGGGAATTCTCTATTAATCCATCAAAAATCACATCTTTATCACAGATGTACAGGGTAATATTTCTGGTAAACTGCCCATACGAATAATAAAGCGATCCACTTGCCTGATAACCATTATATTTCTTGAAATTACAATTTCCCCTGTGGTCAATTTCCTTAAAGGCACTATCAACATACAGCTTTACCTGACTTGTATCATACTTATCGGATACTAACTTTAACTGAACCATCTGTCCGCCAAGAATCAGTTCCTGATTAAGTCTTACATCACTTTTCTTTTCCGGAACAACCGTGATCGTATAGCTTTTCTTTTTCGTACCGCTTTTTACTGTGATGGTTGTAACGCCCAGACGAAGAGCTTTTAATTTTCCCTTTGCATCTATGGATGCCACCTTTGGATTCGTACTTGAATATTTACAATTTTTATATCCTGACGGTGCTTTCACCGCAACCGTCTTCCTGCATACAACCTTTGTTGACTTCGTAATATTTTGCACAGTGGCCGCATATGTCGTTTCCACTGTTGGTTTCACTGCGCTTATTGAAGTACATATAATTGTCAATGTAAGTACAAATGCCATGCAACGTTTCGTCCACCTGTTCATCTTTAAACTCCTCCATCTTTTCCTTTATCTGTTTTTTAATATTATTCTTGGGCTGATTTGATCGTCAGCCCAAGAAGTTCGTTAATGGAATCCGCTCCCTTTTAATTTACTTTAGTTTTTAATCCAGTAATTTTCCATCTCTGTATGACCATTCAAGGTAGTCCGGATTCTGATAATATAAATCCGTATTAAATTCTGAAATTTTATCACTGACCTGCTCAAAGCTAAGGCAATGATCCATTTCCGCATCATGTAGTAGTTTCTTAATACCTTCTTCACCGATGGCTTTAACGATATCACCTCTGTGATTCAAGGTCTCCCTTGCAATATACTCAATCAATGCACACACATAAAAATAATCATTTCTTTCTTTCGCTGTCATAAATTACCTCGCTTTTTATGAATGTCAAACAGTCAAGTGCAGACAATGTATGGAAACTGATCTGTCATCTGATATTTCCAAAAATTTTAAAATATTCACGAAAAAATCGCTATACCGTTTATTACAGTATAACGATTTTTTATAAAAATTACAATTTTTGATTTTCTATCGCTGTGTATTTCCTGCATTCTGCTCTGAATCACTTAACATTGTAGCAATCCCGGAAATCTTAACCGTATCTACATCCGTATTTTCTATAAAAACACTCCGTATAAATTCTTTGTCGGATGTTTCAAATAACTGTCCCACCTCTCCATTTGCCTCAATATAGACCCGTTTATGGGCGGATGTCAGAATACCCACACAAATTGTTTTGTCTGCGCGGATGGTATCGACCGTGATGCTGATTTTCTGTGGTTTTCCTTTAACCGCCCATTTGCATAACGTCTGTTTTGGAATCTCTGCGGAAAGTTTTATGCTATCCTCTGTAATATCCTCAGGAAATGCATCCATAACTGCCTGTTTATAAACATCATACGGTTCTTCCTTTACCATATAACTGTGTCCGGCATCCGGATTTGTCTCTATTTGCGTCGCATAGCAGACCTGATTGTCCATAACCTCCATCTGTACATTCACTTTTTTCTGCTGTACAGTCTTTGCATAGATTTTTTGTACAGCTTTTTGTGTACCGACGCCGGCTCCACAGGTAAAGCAGATACTGCCAAGAAAAACCAGAATAAAACTTGCCAAAACAGCCAGTGGTTTCATCTCTTTTTGTTTTCGGTACTGCTTCATCCGGCGGATACGCTCCTGTAAATGATTCTGCGCCCCAAACATGGAAAACGGAAATTCGAGAGGACGGGTCTCTTCCGTAAGCAGTTCAAGTGCTGCACGAAAATACTGTCCGACAGAAAAAACATTTTCGGAATCACGGCAGCATTCCATGTCGCATGCCATTTCCGACCAGAAATCCAGCCTGCGATTGAAAATATAGATCAGCGGATTATACCAGAATAAATCTTCCAGCACTCTGCCCACACATTTCAACGTCAGGATGTGCTGCCGCACATGTACAAACTCATGCGTAAGCACAATCTGCAGACTCTCCGGAGAAAAATCCCTCACCGGCAATACAATCCATTTATGAAATAGCCCCAGCACCATCGGGGAAGAAATACCATAGCAGCAATACACTTCTACATTTCCCCGGATCTTTAAACGCTCCTTTGTCCCTGCCGCAACGAGCTGCAGCCGTTTTTCCGCCGGCATCCGGTGCTTTTTTATGTAATGTTCCACCCGGTAATAACGAACCAGATGAAGCACAAGAACCGTTGCTGCACCAAGCAGCCAGACCACTGCCGCCACACACTCTATGTGCGCAATCACAGGTGTCAGTTCAAACAGGTGCCCCTTGATAAACAGTGCCTCCCCCATTTTGCGGTAATGCGTAACATACAACAGGAGAAACAGCCCCGGAAACAGCCAGAACGGTAACACCACAAGCAACAGCCCATATATATAGCGGTATTTTTTTAACCCATCCAAAACGCCTGCAACAACTGCATATACCGCAAATGCAATACTGCCTGTAAGTGCAGTAAACAGCCCCATGTAAAACAAATTATTGATCCAGTTCATCAATGCTTTTTCTCAACTCCTCTATTTCCTCTTTGGTAAGTTTATGATCTTTATAAAAAGCAGTTAAAAACTGTGCAACCGATCCACGGTTCCAGAATTTTACAAATTTGCGACTCTGCTCCTGCTGATAGGAAAGTTCCGGTATTATGATCTCATATGTGGCATTGCGCCCGCTCTGGTTCATCCTTAGAAAGCCCTTTTTCACCAGCTTTGCAATATAAGTTGATACGGTCTGGGATTTCCAGTCTTTCCCGTATGTTTCGTTTGTCAGTTTCATAATTTCCTGTAGTGCCATTTCATGGGGATGATCCCAGATTGTTTTCATCACCATGGATTCCGCTGTAGTCAGTTCCTCCATATTTTCCCCTTTCATCGTTAACATTGATAATATTTTTTGAGTATAAACTAAGATTATAGTTTTAGGTTATAGTGGGATAATAACATAAAGATATACAAATTACAACTATTTTACGCAAGTTTCAAGATTTTACGACCAAAACAACATTTTTCTATCAATTTTGATAATTTTATTCTCTTGAAAACTTTCTGATTTTTTTATACTATATAGATAATGAATGTTACGAAAAAGAGTAATTTAATCACAATGATAACGGAGGAATAAGATGAAAAAAGTAACCGTTTTACTTATCCTTTCTTTGGCGATATGCCTTGCTGCTTGCGGAAAAAAAAGTGAGTACACCTGATGAAATGTTAGATGTTGTGAAAGAAAAAGAAAATATATCTGCTGAAGTTGATATGATAGAGTGTGGCCGTATTGTAGATAATGATACTACCATAGTTGTCGGAATGACAGGGGAAAACGACAAAACATATCATTATTATGCAGCACAGTTTTCCAAAAATCAGGATGGAAAATATAAATATAAAAATGCCATTTCCTTGAATGATATAGGATGGCAATTAAGGTTAGGTAAACTGAATACCGGATATATCATAGTCTGCAATAATGAAAATGTTAGTACCATACAGGCTGTCATATCGCCACGAAATGGAGCTGATATAACCAAAAATATAGAAATTAATAATATTCCATTTGTATATTATTTGGACATGTCGAGTATTCCATCTGATTATGATATACAATACAAGTTTTTAAATGAAAATGGAGAAGAAATTCAGTAAAATAGAAGGGCCTTTTAGTCAGTGTTATTATGTAATCAAAATCTCAGTCTTAGAAATAATCCTGAGATCTTTTTATTTTGTAATAAATACTTGCTGTATTTGTCAACCGAAAATTCGGTCAACCGCTCATTGAAAACTAGGTCACTTTAGACCAAGTTTGGCACCTGCAGCATTACTGCCACAGGTGCAGTTACTATTTTACTACTGTTTCGAAGTCGGTTCCGTTGTTCCGCAGGGTTTCACGGAGCCTGTAGGAATCGCCTTCCATATCAATCAGATAAGCTTTGTATGTAAGCCTATCAACGATTGCACTTGTAATGGCGGCATCTCCGAAGATTTCGTCCCATCTCTCAAATGTAAGGTTTGAAGTAATAATGGTTGATTTCTGGGATGCCCTTAATGAAAGGACTGTGAATAACAAATCAGCAGCTTCCCGATCAAAAGATATGTAACCAAGCTCATCAGCTATGATCAGATCGTATTTTTCAAAGCGTTTCTGATATGTGCGGAGTTTTTGCTTGCTATTACTTTCTTTTAGTTCTATTACCAGATAAGGAATTGTTGTATACAGGACACGATAGCCCTGTTCACAGGCCTTTATTCCAAGTCCGATAGCCGTGTGCGTTTTCCCGGTTCCCGGATTGCCGGTCATAATGATGTTTTTTCCTTCTCTGATAAAATCCAGCGTACACAGCTCCGGTAGGCATTTTCGCATTCCTTCCGGAAGAAGATTCATTTCCAGATCTTCGATGTATTTTCGGTATGGAAATTTAGCCGCTTTGATTTTTTGACTTCATTTATACTACCTTCCTTTCCGATTGGCTTTGAATCATGCGAAGGCGGTCATACTGCGAAAGTGTTGTTTTTGATTTTTCACTTAGGCGGTCTGTTTTTATATTTGCTTGTTTTAGTGGCTCCTCCTTATTCTTTCTGAAAATCATGTTAAAAGTTATTGCCATAGTTAAAAACGGGTTCAGTTCTTGAATTCCATTTTATTTTCATCCGATAAACATGACGATTGTGATCATACAACGGATCACCTATAATTTCATCATACTGTCTGGCATGATAAATCATTACATCATTACCTGTTTCATCTTTTACAAACGAATTATGTCCTGGTCCATATATTTGCTTATCAACATCAGTTTTCAAAACAGGATTACATTCCTTCTTCCAAGCACGAGGATTCAAAATCTCTTCATTTTCGCCAATGCTCAGCATTCCCATACAATAGCATTCTCCCGTTTCACTTGCTGAATATGTCAAGAAAATCTTTCCATTATGTTTGATTACTGCCGGTCCTTCATTTACCCAAAAACCAACCCTTTCCCATTCATAATCAGGAGAGGATAAAAGTACTTGCGCTGTAGCAAGTTCTGTAGGAGACTTCATCTCTGCAATATACAAGTTAGATATTTTCTTACCGATATTTACTTTCTCAGCCCATACACAATATCTCTTACCTTTGTTTTCAAACACCGTCATATCCAATGAAAAATCATTGAAAGAAAAAGCATCAGTTGCCTTTACCATTCCAAGTTCTTTCCACGGATCATTTAACGGATTCTGTCCTTCACACACTAACACATATGGTCTTATAGCCCATATATCATCAATATCTCCTCCTGCATAATAAATAAACCATTTATTGTCTAGATAATGAATCTCTGGTGCCCAAATATGCACGCTCATGATTCCCTTATCATGCTTTTTCCATATAGTTACTTCATCTGACTCTCTTAACCCGTTTAAAGTATTACTCCGTCGCAATACTATTCTGTCATACTCCGGCACGGAAGCTGTAAAATAATAGCTTCCATCCGAATGCCTATACACATATGGATCTGCACGCTGTCTAATAAATGGTTTATTGTACTCAGTTTCTATATAATTGTTCTTATTCATATTCATATCTCCTTTATTCGCACAGGAAATATGAATACGGTAATTATAATGTATCTCTATCTAATATTTTGTGATTCAAATATATAGACTTAGGCGAATATACTTCTGATTCTATCTGTTGGATAAGTTCCACTACCGCAGTAGATGCAACTCCCTCAACATTTGTCGAAACCGTTGTAAGTTTTGGAGAAATATATTGTAAAACACTGATATCATCAAATCCCATTAATCCAAAATCTTTTGGAATTTCATAGCCTTCCTTAGCAGCCCATTGCATTATCATCAATGCATAGCTGTCTCCTGAACAAAGAAAAGCGGTTCTTTTATCCAGATTATTTTTGCAAACTGTTTGCACTTCTTGTAAAAATTCATTTTTTCCAATTACATGCATATTTACATCTGGATACATCCCCATAGCATTTCTAAATCCCAATTCTCTCTGCTCATGCGTATAAGTATTTTTCACTTCTTTCATCTCAAGTGGAGGACAGATAAACAGAATCTTCTCATAGCCCTTTGATACAATATGTTTTACCGCATCCATGGTCGCAACCATTTCATTTACCTGTACAGTTGTAATCTTTTCTGATACCTGATTGCCAATACATACTACCGGAACATGCAGTGATAAGAGAAAATCTTCAAATTCTTTTCCTTTGTTTATTGGGTTAATCAATATCCCTTCCATTTGACGTTCAGCCAATCCCTGAATAAGTTTTTTCTCCCATTCAAGGCTATCATCACAAACTACTATATTAGTAAAATATCCTCTTTTATCAGCCTCTTTATTAATAGTATTTAATGATTGTACAAAGTACATGTTTTCGATATTGATTGTTACAACCCCAAGTGACATTGTTCTTCCATGATTTAAGCTCCTAGCCAGAAGATTCGGGCGATAATTATTATCTTTAGCAACCTGCAATATTCGTTCCTTAGTGTCCTTTGACACACTTCCACCATTTAAAGCTCTAAGAACTGTCGTTCTGGAAACACCACACTGCTCTGCTATCTGATTTACTGTAATTGCCATATCCGTACCCCCGTATATTTCTAGTCAGAGTATACCATAATCGCCTGTTATCATCAATGAACTCACGATTTTCTCAGGATTCACTATATATTCCTGTTACTGATTTATTCTTAATCTAACCACATTAAATGATAATGGTTTTAATACTACTTTCGCCTCCCCATTGCCCAGTTTCACATTGTCAACTGTTTCCGGTTTAACAGCATCATGCTGAAATTGATTTGTCATTTTTTTATCTGCTGCTGTCATACCGATACTTTCGATTACACTATCTACTTCAAAATCCGACAATTGAAGTGACACTTTCTGTTTATTATCTTCATCACGATTTACTGCAAAAAAGACTAACTCTCCATCCTCATCATTCCATACAACAATAGAATCTACATAAGGCACATTGTTAAATTCTTTACAGTCATATACTGGCCCAGTACTCGAGACATTTAAAACTATCCCCTTAGCGTAATTTGCGAAATAATAAAATGGATAATATATAGTCTGTAACCAATGCCCCCCACCCTTTTCTGTCATAATACATGCACTTATATTAGTAAGAAGTGACTGGCATGCGATTTTAATTGCATCTGCATTTCTAATTATTACCATCTGCATCTCTGCAAACAATAACGCATCTTCAAGGGTGTAAATCTGTTCACTGATTGCGGGTGCTATCTGCCATGGTTTCTCATCAATTTCATTATTTACAGTATTGCTTGGCACAGCCCATACGCCCCACTCATCAACGCTAAACTTCATATCTTTTTTAGAACGTTTTTTTTGCTTGATAACCTGTGCAACAGATCTAATAGTATGAATATACTCTTCCATATCAACCGATTGTGCCAGAAAAGTTTTTGTTCCCTTTTCCTGTCCTGCATAATACTGATGCAGTGCCAGATAATCTGCAACATCATAAGTTTTATCCAATACTTCCATATCCCACTCAGGATATGTATCCATACTTGACAGAGAACTTCCGCATACAATCAGTTCTATATCAGGATCTATCAACTTCATAACCTTTCCGGTCTCAGCCGCAATCTTTCCATACTCTTCCGCTGATTTGTGTCCTATCTGCCAGCTTCCGTCCATCTCATTCCCCAAACACCACATTTTTATTCCGTATGGCTCATCTACACCGTGAGATTTACGCATGTCACTATACTGTGTTCCGCTAGAAAAATTACAGTATTCAAGATAATGTGCAGCATCTTCAACACCCCGTGTTCCTAAATTTACCGTAAAAATAGGATTAACATTTGTTTTTTTTGCCCATTTCATAAACTCATTTGTACCGAATTCATTTGTTTCAATTGACCTCCATGCAAGATCAAGTTTATGCGGTCTCTTTTCTTTAGCCCCAACACCATCCTCCCAATGGTATGCAGAAACAAAATTACCACCTGGATAACGTACTGTTGTTACATTCATTTCTTTTACGCGATCAATCACATCCTGCCTAAAGCCGTCTTCATCAGCATTCTTGTTGTCAGGTTCATATATTCCAGAATATATGACTCTTCCCATATGCTCAAGAAAAGAGCCAAACAATCTAGAATCTACTCTGTCAATTTGAAATTCTTTATTACATACTACTTTTGTAGTTTCCATCTTCCTCAACTCCTATCCTTTTAATCCACCACTGCTCATGCCTTCAACAAAGTACTTCTGTCCAAACATATAAAGTACAAACATCGGCAGTAATGAAACAAGTGCTCCTGCAAAAGCAGCACCATATTCAATAGTATTTTGTCCTATAAATAATGCTAATCCATTTGCAAGTGTTCTCATTTCTGTACTGCTTGTAACAATCATCGGCCATAACAGATCATTCCAAGAGCCATTAACACTTAAAATAACCAATGTTATTACCGCTGGTTTTACCTGCGGAAGCATAATTTTCCAGAATATTCCAAATTCCGACAGGCCATCAATTCTGGCTGCCTCTGCCATTTCTTTCGGTATCCCCGTAAACGCAGCTCTCATCATAAATATTGAACCAGCAACTGCCACTCTCGGAATTATAAGTCCCCAATAAGTGTCATACATTCCCATCTTGTATACAACAAGGAATAACGGAACCATAATTACCTGAAAAGGAACCATCATTGTTGCCAATGTCATCAAAAATGTTCCTGTTTTACCTTTAAATTCGTAAAATGCATATGCATATCCAGCCATACTATTTACGACAACAGCTAAAGCAGTTGTTACACCTGCATATATTACAGAGTTTGCAATATAACGAATAATGTTAATTCGCCCCTGCACGTCCACAAAGTTTTCAAGTGTAAATGTTTTAGGAATAAATGTAGGTGGCCATGAAATGATCTCTCTTTCTGTCTTGAAAGCACTAAATGTCATCCAAATGACCGGCACTAAAACCAGCAAAGCAATTATGATCAATATCAAAGCAACCGGTACATTAAAGAATACTTTCCCAATACTTATCGTCTTTTTCTTTTTCATACCGTTAGTCCTCCTTTACCATTCTTCTATACATCAAGACAGTAATGAACATAATAATAATGAAAAGTACTACCGACATTGCCGATGCATATCCCATGCTTGAATTTGATGAAAACGCTCTTGAATATATATAACTAACAGTTGACTCTGTAGTATAATTTGGTCCACCGTTTGTCGTTACATATATGATATCAAAAATCTGAAGAGCACCTGCAAATCTGGTCATCATGATATACCAGAATGTAGGCCGTATGGAAGGAACTGTTATATGTAAAAACTGAAGAATTTTTCCCGCCCCATCCATTTGAGCTGCTTCAAATAATGAAGGTGATACCTGCTGGATTGCAGTAACATATATTATTGTCGAAATACCAAAGCTTCTCCATATTGATATAAACGAGATTACAAATATTGTAAGTCCCGGAGTATTCATAAAATTAATTTTTCCTAATCCCATTGACTGTAAAGCAGCCGTTATAAAGCCTATATTTGAATGTAAAATCATTCTCCACATAATACCTATTACAGTTGCAGAACAAATAACAGGGAGAAAGTACACTGCACGTAAAAACTTATTTCTCTTATTATTTTTGCTAATAAATGCTGCTATTACCAAGGCCCCTAATACTTGCACAGGTACCTCAATGCCTGTAAAAATCGCAGTAACCTTTAAACTGTTTATAAAGCGTGGATCATGAAATGCTTCTACAAAATTATCCCATCCTACGAATGTAGCATGATTCATCGTAATAGGGACATCAAAAAAGCTTAAACCAAATGCCATAATTAAGGGAATTATATTGAATAATATCAATAAAATTATTGAAGGAGCGATAAAAACATATGCACTTCGGGATGGTCTATTCCAATACTTTCTTATTTTTTCCATCTATTACTTCAACCTTTCTATTGAAAGGGCGACCTTTTATTAAAGCCGCCCCTTCTTTTGCTATTTATGTTTCCTGCTATTTGTTGTATTTATCAACTATCTTCTGGGTCGATTTCTGAGCTTTTGCTAACGCATCTTCAACCGATGAATTACCAAATGCCACTGAGTTGATCATCTCTGGAATAACATCTGATAATACAGAATTAATGCCAGGGAAGTTTGAATCAACTATAAAATCTGTAGGAGCTTCCGGATTAGCTGCCGACATGGCGCTCAGTTTCTTATTAGCTTTATATTCTTTGTTATTTTGAACTGAATATGTATATGCCGGGAATCCATTCTGAAGAGACCACTCTAAAGCAGGACTGCTTCCATCTTTATCCTGGGTATTCCACCACTCGATGAATTTATAAGCAGCTTCTTTTTCGGCATCACTTGCTGCTGTTGTAATACCAAATCCAATAACCTCAACAGAATTCATATCTCCTGCATCGCCCTGTGGAATAAGCCCGATACCATAATCCACCCCGGCAGTGTCAAGTCCTGCTGTTACCCAAGGACCTCCAACAGTAATTCCAACCTGTCCAGCACTCATCATTGAATCCGTATCTGCTTCAAGAGGATTATCGCCATCGTCCACCATATCTTTGTACATGTTAAGGAAATTCTCATATCCCGCATTATTTTCAAAATTAGCCTTCCACGTTCCATTATCATCAGTAACAGCCAATCCCCCAAATCTCTGCATAATGTGTGCAATTTGGTAGGCATAATCATAAGAAATTCCTGAGCCGTAAATATTTTTGGTTGAATCAGAAATCTTTGCTGCATCCTGCTGCCACTCATCCCATGATGTAGGAGGTGTCTCAGGGTCAAGACCAGCCTTTTTAAACAGATCTTTGTTCCAGTACATATAGTATCCAACTACCTGGAATGGGACGAAATATGTTTTATCACCATCAGAACAATAATCCAAATATGACTGAATAAAATCATCCTTATTCAAATCTGTCTTATCAAACACATCACTAACATCCTGCAAATAGTCCCCATATGTAAATCTGTAAGCACTTGAGCTAAGAATCATTGTTGGCCCTTCGCCAGCTGCAAATGCTGTTGATAACTGGCTGTCAAAATCTGATGAAATATCCATCTTTACTTTGATTCCATCAGTATTTTCCTTATTAAATTTATCAACCATCTTTACCAGCATATCTCCATCAGCTCCGGTAAAGCTATTCCAGAAAGTAACTGTTGTCCCTTTTGATGAATCTGATTTCTTATTTTTTGCATTACCTGTTGATCCACCACAGGCTACAAGTGATGTAACCATCATTGCCGCCAATCCCAATGCCATAAACTTTTTAAACTTATTCATATATCCTCCATTCTGAAATATGTCCAATTATTCTGCTTCGTCAAGCAAATAACCTTCAACTATTCTTGCTGCGTCGTGTTGTACACGTGTACATTTATCTTGTAAATTAAATATATTACCTGTTCTTGTTAATGTCAATATTCTTTTGCATTTTTGTCTGTAGTGTCATATTTCCAATTATTTTTTTGTGCATTTTTACTATTTGCAATATTTGTACTCGTGTTCATTTCAGAAAATTAAAATCTCTGTGTAAAGTATTATATTATTCTTCGCAATATTCTAGGAAAATGCATCCATAATTGCCTGCTTATAAACATCATACGATTTTTGCTTCGACATCCACAGGTGTCAGTTTAAACAGCACGCAATCAAAAACTATATATATAACAACTGACTGACCAAAAAAGATAGTACAAGATGGGTATCAGATGCTTCTGATTCAATAGTATAGTCTTATTTTCGTCACCACCACGCTTGAAATATGCCCTGACTTGAGCTCACGAAAACTGAAATGAAATTGATTGAATAATTATTCTCCTGAGAATTTCCTGATTATTTTATACTATATAGAAAACGAATATTTTTAGAATTGATTATGTAGATTGCAGTTTGAAATTTTCCAGATGGTTTACTGCATACCTACAACAGGGAACGCTCCCCGTTTGCAGTAATTCCACTGGAAAAGTAACCGCCTGTTTACTCCTCGATTCCGGCAAGTGCCGTCAGTTTTTCCTTTGTAAAATGATTAAAGACCGCAATCGTACGCCCTACAAGGATCACGGCAAGCACCGTTCCGATCCCGATCCCATGCAGCCGCCCGGTGCAGACCAGACTGATCACAATCGTAATTGTCACGTTGAGCACATCAAAACAGTTCTTCGTAAATCCGACACTTCTGTGAATACAATCCGCAATCGCCTATACGATTCCATCGCCAGGATTAATAATCCCGCAATATAGATCAATACACGATAGATCATTGATTTTTTCATAGAATAATTTCCCTTTCTTCTATAACCTATTATGCACTTTTTTATTTATTTTTCAATGCCTGAGATTCCTTCTTGTTTTACTTGACATTTTGTATTGTTTGTATTATTATAACTAATACAAAATATTGTATGATATTTACGGAAGGAGAAAACATGGTAATTTCCATCAATGATGCCTCCGAAATTCCGATCTACCAGCAGATCCGCAATCAGATCGTGCTCGGCATTTCGGACGGGCGGCTTGCTCCGGGCGAACAGCTTCCCACCGTGCGGGCACTGGCAGAGGAGATCGGTATCAACTCCATGACCGTCAGCAAAGCCTACACCCTCTTAAAACAGGAGGGCTACATCTACACCGACCGCAGAAGCGGTGCCCGCGTGCGGCAGGAATTTGAAACGAATAAAGAATTGTCAGAAAAATCCCAGGAACTGCTGCGCCAGATCATTTCCGAAGCGAAAGTAAGCGGCATGACGCAGACAGAATTTTTCGACTTATGCAAACGCATCTATAAGGGGTGATTGTTATGATTATGAATATTATCTTTTTTGCAACCATGTATCCAATCGTCTTTATCATACTGTTTTTATTTTCCACACAAAATAAGTATGAGAACGGACGCCTGTTTGCCGTAAACATGAAAAAAGAATGGATAAAAGATGCCACCGTCGCAGACATCCGGCAAAAATTCAAAAAGGAAATGCGTTACTACGCCATTCTCCTTGCGATTGTTCCATTTGTAAGCCTGCTGACCTCCCATATGTCCATTCAGCTTACCATCTGGATGTTCTGGCTTCTGGCAGCGATTTTTCTTCTTTCCCTGCCGATCATGCGTGCGAATCACCGGCTGAAAACATGGAAAACGCAAAACCATCTGTACGAAGACCGGCAGCCAGAACATTATGTGGAATTAAAACAGGCAGGCTCCGTAAGAAAAGTCCGTTTTCTCCCGTTTTTCCTGCCAAATATAATCGGTATCGCAAGTGCCCTGTTGCTGCTTCCAAAGTCCAGCGGGCTTGGGATTTCCTGTCTGATCGGTGCCTCCTGCGGGCTGGTCTTCTGGCTTGCAGCTGTATGGATGGACCGCCAGCCGGTTTCCGTCATCAGTACGGACAGTGACGTGAATATCAATTATGCACGCGCAAAGAAAAACCTCTGGAAGAACTTCTGGCTGATCTCCTGCTGGCTGAACACGGCACTGATCCTGTTTCTGGAGATCCTTACCCTGTCTGCCAGACACATGGGAATATGTTCCATCGCCGGCATGATTGTTTATACACTGCTTTTACTCCTGCTGTGCATTTTCTGCATGATAAAGCTGAAAAAAATTGACCGAAGCTATGCACAAAAACGGAATCTGACCAGCGATGAAAATGATGACAGAAACTGGATCGGCGGCATCCTCTACTACAATCCATCCGATCCCCATACGATGGTAGAACAGCGCGTCGGCATCGGGACAACGGTAAATATGGCCACATCCCTCGGAAAAGGACTTACTATTTTCAGTGCCATTATGATGCTTTCCTGCCCTCTGTTATGCATATGGCTGATTCAGGAGGAATTTACTCCCATTGATCTGGTGATCCAAAACCACACACTATGCGCACAGCATCTGAAAACAGATTATCAGATTCCGCTTAGTGAAATCAAAGATCCCACACTTCTTACCGCAAGTGATCTGCCGGACTGGACCAGAACATACGGCACCAGCATGGATACATTGGAAAAAGGCACATTTACCATCTGCGGAGGGGAGGATGTCAATGTTTTCTTAAATCCAGAAAATGATGCGTTCATCCAATTTTCCGCAAATGGGAAAACTTACTATATGGGCGGTGTAGACGATACCCAGACAAAGGGGATTTATGAAGAACTGCTGACCCATTAGGTCCGCAGTCTTTATTGGAAGGTCGCAAGACTTTTTATATCATACGTCCCCTGTATGACTGGATTTACTGATAAAAGAAGACATCTCTGTTCCGAAAAATTGAATGAACCGGTATATTCACCAAACGTCTGTTTCAGAATCTGTAGATGAAGAACTTCCGTTTGATTAAACCTTGTAAAAATGGTGGTTGATTTATTGACCATCGCAAAAAATTGAAAAACTTACACCATCACTTCACAAACTTTATTCAAATTTTATTTCAGGTAAACTTAAATAGGATGTGGGACATATGGAGCTTTTTCTTTCGACTATGTCCCACCTTCCATACAAATTCTGATCCCCGTTATTATATATTTACAACTGCAATTCTTACAGATCCCACCATTGTTTTCGCATTTTGATACAAACGCATAATAGTTTACAAAAATTTTACTGTAAATTCGTATATCCTCACAAATGCGTTATTATATAGATGATGCTATAATACATAGAATAAATACAGGAGAAATCTAAACATATGTCAAAAGTGGTTCACAGGAAGAAAAGACTTTCCTCCTTTAAATTAATTGTACTGGGCTTTGCCGCTGTCATTTTTGTCGGCGCACTGCTGCTGATGCTTCCGGTCTCTTCGGTTTCCGGAACACAGACTCCTTTTCATGAGGCACTATTCACCTCTGTTTCAGCGGTATGTGTCACAGGGCTTGTTGTACAGGACACCGGCAGTTACTGGTCTTCTTTTGGTCAGGCAGTTATTTTGCTGCTGATCCAGACCGGCGGGCTGGGTGTCATCACCGTTGCTGTTTCCTTTGCCATTTTATCCGGACGGAAAATTTCGCTCATGCAGCGCAGTACAATGCAGGATGCAATTTCTGCACCGAAAATCGGCGGTATTGTCCGCCTGACCAAATTCAGCGTACAGGGTACATTATTTATTGAATTGCTCGGCATGACTGCCATGCTTCCAGTTTTCTTCCGTGATTATGGCATCAAAGGCATCTGGATGGCAGCCTTTCACTCTGTATCTGCATTTTGCAATGCCGGTTTTGACCTTCTGGGAACTTCCAGCCAGCCGTTTGTATCTCTGAGCAGATACATCGCCAACCCACTGATCAACCTCGTAATTATGCTTTTGATCATAATTGGTGGCATCGGCTTTCTGACGTGGGACGATATCTGCACCCATAAATGGCATATCAGACGTTATCGCGTACAGAGCAAAGTCATTCTTTGGACATCGGCTTTACTTATTATAATTCCGGCCGTATTCTTTTTTGTTGTGGATTTTACGGGTTCATCAACCGGCACCAGACTGCTGGCCTCCACGTTTCAGTCTGTAACAACAAGAACTGCCGGTTTTAACACCGCAGATCTTACAGCAATGACACCGACATCAAAATCTGTTATGATTCTGCTGATGCTGATCGGAGGATCTCCCGGCTCTACTGCAGGCGGCATGAAAACAACAACTTTTGCAGTCCTTATTTTAAATATGGTTGCCACGTTCCGCCAGAAAGAGGACATTGAAATTTTCGGTCGGCGGCTTGACAGTCATGCCATTAAAAATGCGGCCACCATCGTTGCTTTATATATCATTTTGTTCTTTATTGGAGGGATTGCCATCAGTTCCATCGAACACCTTCCGCTTCTGGACTGCCTGTTTGAAACGGCATCCGCTATCGGAACCGTCGGACTTACACTTGGAATTACACCAACTCTCGGCATCCCGTCCCAGCTGATTCTGATCCTTCTGATGTTTTTCGGCAGAGTCGGTGGGCTTACCTTAATTTATGCGGCAATTTCCGTAAAACAAAACGGAGTAAAACTGCCGCTCGAAAAGATAACAGTTGGTTAAAAAGGAGTTGAAAATACCATGAAAAATATATTATTAATTGGATTAGGAAGATTTGGAAGACATGTTGCCATACAGCTGAACAGTCTCGGTCACGAAGTGATGGCAGTCGACAACAACGAAGAACGTGTCAATGAGGTTCTTCCGTTTGTCACCAATGCTCAGATCGGTGACAGTACCAATGCCGATTTCTTAAAATCCCTTGGCATTGGTAATTTTGATGTGTGTATGGTAACGATAGGTGGAAATTTCCAGAATTCCCTTGAAACTACTTCCCTGCTCAAGGAACTCGGTGCAAAAACGGTTGTATCGCGTGCAGAACGGGATGTACAGAAAAAATTTCTTCTGCGAAACGGTGCAGACGAAGTTGTTTATCCGGAAAAACAGATTGCAGAGTGGGCTGCTATCCGGTATACTGCCGATCACATACGCGATTATATTCAGGTGGATGAGGCACATGCAATTTTTGAAGTGGAAGTTCCGGAAAACTGGATTTCCAAAACAATCGGTCAACTGGATATCCGGAAAAAATTCGGAATCAATATTGTTGCCATCCGGGAAGACAGCAAAATTAATATGGCAATTTCTCCAAATACCGTATTCCAGTCTGGTACCACATTGCTTGTTCTCGGTGAATATAAAGAACTTCAAAAATGTTTCCGTATGTAGTTTCTATTTCCATAACAGATTCCACAGGTTCTGATAAGCAGCTGTTTCATACAGATTTATATAATTACATGCCGTACTTCTCTGCCGGAATGCCGGATATAAAAATCCTGCTTCCGGCAGCCCCGGCTCATATTCTCCCTCAAGCGGTCCCACGGCACACAGCAGATAATTATATACTTCCTCGGAACCTTCCTGCCATTCCTTATCGGTTCCTTTCACTGGAACATCATACATTCCATGAAACAAAAAACAATAACTTTCTTTTCCTGGTGCAACACGTTCCCCGATCATTTCATAAAGCAGATCCAAAAACGCATCGTTCTGCAGCCCGGACTCTTTGATTCCATCCAGAAGCTGCCAGATACTTCCCGGTTTTCTCCCAGTTTCCAGAATCCGGTAATCCTTCAGCTGTTTGTTGGTCTCTGCCTGCAAAACTGCCTTCGCCAGTTCCAGATTTTTCGTTTTTTCTGCTGTGGAAAGTTTTAAAAAATGCGTGTTGAATGTACCATCTATATATCCTTCTGCATCATAATATGCACCGGCGATCCGGTCAATGTGTGACCGCGCCGGAGTCATGCGCCGTGTCAGTTCGAGCATGTCTTCCCGATTAATCATGATTTCCTTCTCCGATCTTCATTTAAGAAAATTATACTGGTATTTTCCAGATTTTCCAAGAGAATATCAGATTATAATTTACATAATCCTGTTATTTTTGTATATTTAATCGCATAATAGTATGTAAGTGTGCTGTTTCTGCGGAAATAGTTGAGTCTGCAGGCATTCCTGTGATATGATACATTTACACGGGCAAACGTGTAATTAGAGGAGGGTACTGCATGGGAAATTATTTAAACCAGGATGGAAAAAAATTTTACGAAATTACACATTCTGATATCTACGTGGATAAGACAGAATTATTGACCTATACAAATTCTGTCTTACAGACTCTGCAGAAATATATATGTATCAGCCGTCCCCGCCGTTTTGGGAAATCAATAACCGCCAGCATGATTGCTGCCTACTACAGCCGTGGCTGTGATGCAAAAGAACTCTTTTCCCCATATAAAATTGCCCGGAATCTGGATTTTGACACCTATCGTAATAAATACAACACCCTGTTTTTAAATATGCAGGAATTTTTAAGCCGGACGAAAAACATCTATGAACTGCTTGATCGCATGAAACGGCTGGTACTGCGGGATTTAAAACGGGAATACCCAAATGTTGATTATTTTGATGATACAGATCTTATTGAATCCATGCAGGATGTATATCAGGAAACTAACTGTCCTTTTGTCGTAATCATTGATGAATGGGACTGTATTTTCCGGGAATACAAACAGGATAAAGAAGCCCAGGAAATCTATCTGGATTTTTTGAGGGATATGCTAAAAGATAAGTCCTGTATTGCACTCGCTTATATGACAGGAATTCTTCCGATCAAAAAATACGGGACCCATTCCGCTTTAAATATGTTTGATGAATTTTCCATGATAAATCCGGGACCTCTTGCATCCTATGTTGGCTTTACCGAACTGGAAGTCGCTGCCCTTTGTACAGATTATCATATGGATCTGGATGAAATAAAAGCATGGTATAATGGATACTCTTTTGAAAAAATACCATCCATCTATAATCCGAGGTCTGTTGTAAGCTGCATGCGTTTTGGGAAAATTGGAAATTACTGGAACCAGACAGAAACATTTGAAGCCCTGCAGATTTATATCGATATGAATTTTGAAGGATTAAAAGATGATGTTCTCAGTATGATAGCCGGGGAATCCGTTCCTGTCAATACCGGAAGTTTTACCAATGATATGACAACCTTCCGCACCGAAGATGATGTGTTGACTCTTTTAATCCATCTGGGCTATCTTAGCTATGACTACGAAAACAAAACCGTAAAAATACCAAACAATGAAGTGCGTGAAGAATACGTTAACAGTGTTTCCGTATCCGACTGGGGCGAAATCTCTAAAGCCCTGAAAAATTCAGCAGACACCCTGCAGGCAATCTGGCAGGGAAGACCAGAACAGGTAGCACTTGGGATTCAGCAGGCGCATTTTGAGACATCACATATCCAGTATAATGATGAAAATGCGTTAAGTTATACGGTTTCACTGGCACTCTATGCCGCACGCAATTTCTATACGATACACAGGGAATTTGCCGGCGGTAAGGGATTTGCGGATATGGTATTTCTTCCACGGAAGAAGTTTCCGGATAAACCAGCACTTGTTATCGAATTAAAATGGGATCATAGTGCACAGGGCGCAATCACGCAGATTAAACAAAAACAATATTGTGAAAGCCTGAAAGAGTATCATGGAAACCTTTTACTGGTCGGAATCAATTACGATACCAAAAGCAGGATTCATACATGTAAGATAGAACCATTTTCTTTGTAAGAAACGGGAGGGCACTGCCCTCCCATTTCTTATAGCATTTTTTCAATTTCTTCCCTCTCCGGCATCACACGGAGCGCGCCTTTACGCGTCGTAATCAGAGAAGCGGCCGCATTGGCAAAACGAAGCATCTCTTTCAAATCTTTCTCTTCAAGCCCCTCCAGTCCATGCTCCAGCACATAATGCAGGACACATGCGCAGAACGTATCTCCCGCGCCGGTCGTTTCAATCGTATTTGGCTGAAGAAACGGCTTTGCCTCCACAATTCTGTCTTTATAATACGCCCGGCTTCCCTCTTTTCCCATGGAAACCAGAATAAGCGGAACCGGATAGCGTTCCCGTATCCAGCAGACTCCATCCGTATAATCTTCTTTACCCGTCAGCCACTGGATTTCATTATCCGATATTTTTAAAATATCACACTGTCCCAGACCATATAACACCTGTTCCCTGGCATCTTCCATGGAGTCCCAGAGCGGTTTGCGGATATTCGGATCAAAGGAAATGAGCGCACCTGCTTCTTTTGCGACCGCGATCGCTTTTTTCGTTGCTGCGCGGACACCCGGATGCGTCATGGACAACGTTCCAAAATGAAAGATTTTTGCTCCGCGGATTATTTCCTCCGGCAGTTCTTCTTCCGTCAGCATCATGTCCGCGCCCGGATTGCGGTAAAAGGAAAAATCCCGGTCTCCATCCGGATACGTATGTACCAGTGCCAGCGTTGTGTGCACCTTGTCATCCTTTAAAAGTCCGGCTGCATCAATCCCGACTTCCGTGATCGCATCTTCCAGCTGCTTTCCGAAAAAATCGTTTCCTACTTTTCCGATAAAAGCCGTCCTGTGTCCTAAGCGCGACAGCATTGCCAGCACATTGCACGGTGCGCCTCCCGGATTTGCCTCAAACAGCGGATTGCCCTGCCCGCTGACTCCGTTTTCGGTAAAATCAATAAGCAGTTCCCCCAAAGCCACTACGTCCATGTTCTCTTCCTCCTGTTACTTTTTATAATACAATATCATACTTTTCGACCGTAATATACATCTTTTTATCGCTGAAAAACCGGATTCCCTCTGCCTCCAAAGGGGTACAGACCGCCGTTGTTGCCACCTGCTGCCCGTCATTGATAAAAAGCTCAATGGACTGACGGTCCAGAATAAACCGCATTTTTTTAAGTCCTTTTGGATCTGCAATTTTAATTTTGCGCACGCAGACCACATCTTTTGTCACACCACAGTATGTGCGGTCAATCTCCAATATTCCTGTTCCCTTATGATAAGTAAAAGCGGTCTCGTATTCCTCATCTGCGGCAAGCTGTATGGAAAAAACGTTAAAATCCTGTTCATCCATTGTAACAGTCAGATCCATCGTCCGTCCACAAATGCCGGAAAGTGCTGTCTCACCATCAATCTCTGCATGTTCATAATGACACGGATTCTTATGATACTGCGCAAGCTCCCGTACCGGCTGCTGCCAGATCTGTCCGTCTTTTACTTCCAGTTCCCGCGGAAGAGTCATCATGCCCTGCCAGTCCTGCGTATCCGGCACCACACAGGCATCCCATGACTTCATCCATGCAATCATCACACGCCGCCCATCCGGGAGAAGTGTGGTCTGAGGTGCATAAAAGTCCAGTCCGTAGTCAATCGTATGCGGTTCTTCTTTTTCAAATATATGCGAATTTTTATCATAATTTCCAAGAAAATAAACAGAATTATTTCCATTGTGGAATTCATATTTTTCCGCTTTCATATTCTGTGGGGAACAGATCAGTACATGTTTATCTCCCAGTGGGAAAAAGTCCGGACATTCCCACATCGTTCCGACTTTTCCGGTACTGTTTGCCGCAAGAACGGTCTCAAATTTCCATTCTTTTAAATCTTTGCTGGAACAGAGCACGACCTGTCCGATCTGCCTGTTATCCTTGCTTCCGACAATCAGATAATAGGTGTCCTCTTCCTTCCAGATTTTCGGGTCACGGAAATCAATCCGGCTGCAGTTTTCCGGCAGCATCTCCCCGGTCACAACCGGGTTGTTTTCATACTTTACATAATCCCTGCCATCCCCGAATGCGATGCACTGGTTCTGTCGTTCCTCTTCCCTGCCGTCCGGCAGTGTAATCTTTGTGACACCAGTATAGACCAGCACATGTTTGTTATCCGCTTCAATAGCACTTCCGGAAAAACATCCGATCCGGTCATAGTCCTGATCCGGTGCAAGTGCTGCCGGAAGCTGTTCCCAGCTTATCATATCCGTTGTCACACTGTGCCCCCAGTGCATCGGTCCCCACTCCCTTGCATATGGGTAATACTGGTAAAACAGATGGATTTTTCCATTGTAAACGGAAAAACCGTTCGGATCATTGATCCATCCGGCAGGTGCCGAGATATGAAACAACGGTCTGGTATTTTTATCGGTCTGTGCTGCTTTTTCTGCCTCATATGCTCTTGCTTTTTTTAACATCTCACTCATGCAAATTCTCCTGTTTATTTATCGTTACTGTGAACAGTACCTATTTTTCTTCTTTCAATGACTCCTGATACTGATCAAAATATTTCTGTTTGATTGCCAGATAATCGGAAAGCCCGTATTTCTCCATTTTCTTTAAATAGGAATCCCACTCTTTGTCGATTCCGCCATTTAAAATCCAGTCTGCTTTTTTCTGCTCCGCATATTTTTTAATATCGGTATCATACTGGGATACTTTATTGGTATCGTCAATACTCATAAACACATTCGGATATACATACTTGCTTTTCATATCCTTCAGATATGTTTCATGCATATTGTCCAGACGCCATTTGGCATCCGCCGGCTGTGTGACATACATATCATAATACTCATTGAGAACTGCAAGCGGACCGTTGACGGACTGCGCCTCACGTACCTCTACCGGTGACTGGTCACCCAGATCCAGATGCTTCAACATTTCACCGCCATCTTTATTTGTGGACAGTTCAAAAATATTAAACGAATCCTTTTCCCCATAACTTCCCCAGTTATTCTGCGGGGACTGAAGCGGCGCATACATCTGATCAATCCAGGCTGCCGCCAGTGCCGTGTTCCGGCAGCTGGATGTAAGCACGCAGCGGCCTCTGTCAAAACCACTTGTTTCACTGTTATTCTGTCTTGTGATATTTCTGGCTCCCTCCGGACCGGTCAGTGCCGGAAGCATCACATAATCGGTATTGTTGTCAATATTTGCAATATCCCAGGTAAAGCAGAGACCGTAACGGTGATTTTTACCTTTTGCCACATAGGTTGACCACTCCTGCGTAAATGCCTCCGGATCTACAAGATCCTCTGTTACCAGCTTATGCAGCCATTCGATGCCTTCTTTGTAACCTTCCTGCACGGTCGTATAAATCACGGTTCCGTCATCTTTTACGGCAAAATGATCGCCCGTATCTCCATATCCTTCGCCAAATCCGTTGATGAGAATCGCCGGATCCTGATCGCCATTGTTGATGATAAATGACATCGGAATCACATCTCCCTCGATATCAAACTGTTTTTTCAGATCATCCGCATGATCCCGGAACGCAATCAGCACCTGTTCCAGTTCATCGGTTGTCGTTGGAATATCCAGTCCCAGATAATCCAGCCACTTTTTATTGATATAAGGAATATCCCCGATTGCCTGAATGGCTTCTTTCCCTGCGCCAAGCTGCTCAATCCACGGAAATGAATAAATATGCCCGTCCGGTGCGGTACACATCGTCCGGTATTCCGGATATTTCTCAAAGACCGCCTGAAGGTTTGGCATATATTTGTCAATCAGATTTTCCAGCGGAATAATGATTCCCTGCTTTGCATAACGAAGCAGATCATAATCGCTCATTCCTGCATTAAACAAACCATCCGGAAGGTTTCCAAACTGTGCCAGTGCCAGATTCTTTTTATCGGAAAACTGGTCTGCCACAAAACAGGTCCAGTCAATATGTACATTCGTCTGTTTTTCGAGTCTCTTAAAAATAATCCGCTCGTTCGGATTCTGCGTAGAGGTTGCCGGAGCACTTGTGATAAATGATAATTCTGCCTGTTCTTTCAGTGGAAACTGCACTTCGGAAACCGGTATATCCGGATTGATCTCTGCCTCCAGATGCTGCTCTTTTCCGCATCCTGCCACACCGGTCATCATAGCAAATGCCAGTCCGAGTGCCAGACATTTTTTAATTTTTCTCTTCCACATATCTGTACCTGTCCTTTCCGCTTAACCTTTTACCGATCCAACCATAACACCTTTGTCAAAGTATTTCTGGAAAAATGGATACATAATAAGCAATGGTAAACTTGATACTACAATTGTTGCGTATTTTAACTGTTCGGCAACTTTTGCCATCTCCGCGGTACTCTGAATATCCGCGATCATGCCCGGCTGCGGTGTATTCTGTACCAGAATGGAACGCAGAACCAGCTGCAGTGGCTGTAAGTTTGCATCATTTAAGTAAATCATCGCATCAAAATAACTGTTCCACATACCGACAAAAGACCACAGTGCCAGCACCGCGATAATCGGTTTGCACACCGGCATCATAATCTGGAAGAAATGCTGGATCTCATTTGCCCCGTCAATTGCGGATGCCTCCCGCAGTTCTTTTGGAATGGACTGATAGTACGTTCTTGCCAGAATCATATTCCAGACATTAAATGCTCCCGGAATGAGAATTGCCCACACGGTATTTACCATATGAAGCTGATTGATCAAAATAAACGTTGGGATCATTCCACCGCCGAAAAACATGGTGATCAGAAAAATCACGTTAAAAAATTTTCTTCCGACAAATTCTTTTTTCGACATCGGATACGCTGCTAACAATGTGACAAATACAGAAATTGCCGCAAATGCCAGTGAATACAAAAACGAATTTAAAAATCCGCGCCAGATCATTCCGTTTTCCAGCACACGCCGGTATGCATCCAGTGTCCAGTCTTTGATGTGAAAACTCAGTCCCTGATTATTCAATACCGTCGGGTCCATAAAAGATGCCAGAACAACATAGACCAGCGGAACAACAATTGAAAGAACAAACAGTCCAAGAATGGCATAACCGATTCCAAGCACCAGCCGGTCTGTCCGTGAATATTTCATTTTACTAACTGTTTCCATTTCACGTTCCTCCTATAATCCTTCTCCATCGTTTAATTTCTTTACCACCCAGTTCACAAATATAAGCAGGATCACATTGATCACCGAATTAAACAGTCCCACTGCCGTAGAATAACCGTAATCGCCATTCAAAAGACCAATCCGGTATACATAGGTTGATAAAATTTCAGAAGCCGGTAAGTTCATATCTGTCTGTAATGCATATGCCTTTTCAAAGCCGATGCTCATAATGTTTCCGGCCTGTAAAATAAACTGGATCACGATAATATCCTTGATTGCCGGAAGTTCCACATACCAGATCTGCTGCAAAAGATTTGCACCGTCCACAATGGCTGCCTCTTCCAGTTCCTTGCTTGCATTGGATAATGCTGCAGTATACATGATGGATGCCCAGCCTGCTCCCTGCCAGATTCCGCTTGCAATATAAATGGTACGGAATGCGGACGGCATGGTCATCCAGTTTGTATTCATTCCCAGCAGACGGTTTAACGGTCCTACCGGAGATAAAAACATACGCACCATACCACAGAGCACGATGACGGAAATAAAATTCGGTGCATAGATCAGCAGCTGGATTTTTTTCTTAATCCCCGCCTTGCGGATACGGTTCAGTAAAAGTGCCAGAATAATTGGTATCGGAAAACTCCAGAGAAGTCCAAAGATACTCAGCTTTAATGTGTTCAGCAGGTAGTTCATAAAATCCGGTGATGATAAAAATCTCTGGAAATATTCCAGCCCCACCCACGGGCTTCCCAAAACTCCTTTAATGACATTGTAATCCTCAAATGCAATCAGAAGTCCTCCCATCGGAAGATACTTGAAAATGATTGTGAGTAACAGTGCCGGCATCAGAAAAAAAACATACAGCTGCCAGTTTTTCTTTATATAAGACAGCTTACTCCCCATGGTTTGTTTTTTCGCAGAGCCGACTTGTTTTGCCAGTTTTTTCATGCGATTGCTCCTCCCTTTTCATCGTATTACTCGTTCTGCTTTGATGTAACCGGTAAAGTAACCGGTTACTTTATATTCTGATAGTACTACAAAGTTTGCGATGTGTCAACACTTTTATTTATTAAAGTAACCGATTACGTAACCAGTTTTTTTCATTGCTATTTTTCTTTCCGGTTGTTATACTATGGATAAAACAGATAAAGGAGACAGCTTTCAGATGGGAAAGAAACAGGTAACATTTGCAGATATTGCAGCATATACGAATTTTTCAAAGACAACCATTTCCAGATATTTTAATCATCCGGACTCCCTGACGCTTGAAAATCAGGAGAAAATTTCACAGGCTCTTGATACTCTGGGTTACAAAAAGAATAAGCTTGCAAAGGTTCTTGCCAATGGAAAGAGTGAATTTATCGGAATCATTATTCCGAACCTTTATCTGCACTATTATTCGGAAATGCTTACACAGATTCTTTCCAGCTACCGCGATTTTCATTATAAATTTCTCGTATTCGTCAGCGACAACGGACCGTCCGAGGAGGAACAGTACATTGATGAACTGATGGCATACCAGATTGAGGGCCTGATCGTGTTAAGTCACACACTTCCTTCCGAAAAACTGGCTTCTTACCAGATCCCTGTCATTGCCATTGAGCGCGAAGCCGAACATATCTGTGGCGTAACCAGCGACAATTATATGGGTGCGCTCCAGGCGGCAACGCTTCTGATCCGGGACAAATGCGATGTACTGATTCACGTTAATGCGGATGTTCCAAAGTCCATCCCTGCCTATGACCGTATCCGTGCCTTTGAAGATACCTGTCAGGAATATCACGTTCCTTATGAACTGAATTTAAATGTAATAGGGGATTCTTATCAGGACATTTTTGCACAAATGAAGCACATTTTCTCTGATATTGATGAGAAGTATCCATGCAAAAAAAAGGGGATTTTCCTCGCCAATGATACCTATGCAAATATGTTTTTAAACCTGATTTTCCAAAAATACGGATGCTTTCCTGACAGTTATGAACTGGTCGGATTTGACAATTCCCCGATTGCAAGCGAGGCAATTCTGCCTATCACAACGGTCGGACAGCAGATCGACCTGATCGCCAAAACCGCAATGGAACTTCTGGTGCAGCAGATGGAAGAACGAAAAAAAAGAAGACCGGTTTCTCTTTCGAAACCGATCCATAAACAGATTACACCGGTACTGATCCGCAGGGATACGACCAGCTGATGTTTTATAAATTTATGATTTTTCTTTCTGCTCCATCCCCGTATGCGTCAGATCCTTCACCCACTTATATTTCCGAAAATGATAGAGCGTCCACGGAATTTTTCCAACCTCATCAATACAGGTACACGCGTATACGACAATCACCGGCCAGTGGAACCGGTAAGTTCCAAGCGCAGCAAGTGGAATCGCGATTCCCCACATTGTTACGGCAAGGCTGTACACATCAAACATTGTATCACCGCCGGAACCAAACACGCCATTGATAGTAATTTCATTGACAGAGCGGCCAATCATATAGACGCAGAGCACAACAAACATTCCCTTTAAATATACGGCTGCCTGCGGTGTCAGTTTGACAAAATGCAAAATAAACGGTGCCGAAATTCCCATGAGAACCATCATGGCAACTCCGCACACAAAGGAAATCTTCATCATCCGCGTACCATATAATTTCCCCCGTTTTAGGTTGCCGGCACCAAGCTCATTTCCGACCATAATCCCCGCCGCACCGGAAATTCCGGCACTCAGGCAGCAGATGATATCACGGACAACCGCCGCCACAGAATTGGCAGCGGCCGCGTCTACTCCCAGATGTCCCATAAAAGAAGAATACGAAGTAAATCCGACTCCCCAGAACAGGGACGCACCGAGAATCGGCATTGCGCATTTCCGGAAATCCCGTGCCAGTTCCCGGTTTCTTTGAAACAGACGGGTCAGATACGGACGGATGTAGCCCGGACGGCTGGAAATCAGGATACAACAGGCCAGTTCTATCATCCTTGCGCTTAATGTCGCTGTTGCTGCACCCCGGACACCCATCGGGGTAATGCCCAGTTTTCCGTAGATCAAAATGGCATTCAGTGCAATATTGATCCCTACCGTAGCAGAACTGATCAGTGCCGTTGTCAATGCGTGCTCGCTGATTTTCATAACCACCAGATAGCATTGGGAAATTCCTGTAAGCAGATAAGAAAATCCGGCAATCCGCAGATACTGCACGCCATAACCGATCAATACCGGTTCATCCGTAAAAAACAGCATCAGATACTGTGGAAAACAGATACAGGCAATGAAAAATGCAATCGACACCAGACCACAAAGCCGCAGTGCCATACAGAAAATATCATCCAGCGTTTTGATATTGCCCCTGCCCCAGTACTGTGCCCCGAGAATCGCCAGTCCTCCGGTTGCAGCAGAAAGAAGCATATTCTGAATAAACTGAATCTGCGTGGCAAGTGAAACTGCCGACATGTAATTCTGGTCCATCCCTCCGAGCATAAACGCATCTGCCACGGCAACCAGTGCCAGCATCAGATTCTGCAGCATCATCGGAAGCATAAGACCCAGGAGTTTTTTATAAAAAATTGTATCGTTTGTAAACATAAAATTCTCTCTTTTTTCCTGTGCCATTTCATCTCAATCCATTTATTATATTGCCTTTTTCATCATTAAGCAACATCAATCATTGCCACTTGCCTCTATACCTGTATATAAAGTTTTGTTTCTTCGGAAAAAAGAATTGTGACGCGAAAAAAGCCGCCGCAGGAAAAATACCTGCAACGGCTCAAAAATCAGGGGATATTTATAAAGGATTACGCAATGGTAATATATTTCTTTTCTTCTGTCTTTGTCTTATCTTCCTTTGGAACAAACAGGGTAAGAATACCGTTCTGGAAACTTGCCCGGATATCTTCCTGACGGAGATACTCGCCCACATAGAATGATCTCTGGCAGCTTCCGGTATAACGCTCGCGGCGCAGATACTTACCTTCCACGGTCTCTTCTGCACTCTTGGCTGCACTGATCGTCAGATAGCCTTTGTGCAATGCTGCCTGCACTTCTTCTTTCTTATAACCAGGCAGTTCCATCTGCAGCTCATATCCGTCTGCCAGTTCTCTGATATCTGTCTTCATCAGGTTCTGTGTATTCTGCGGTGCCTGCTGCTTCGGGGCTTTCTTGTTATATTCACTATCGTCATACCATGGGTTAAAAAATGTATCAAATAAATCGTACATAAGTCATTTCCTCCTGTAAACGTTTTGTTCTTTGTTTATGCCCCTATTATAGCACGTTATTAGCACTCGTCAAGTATGAGTGCTAATAAAAATTCTAAAAATTTTATTAAGTCCCGGTTTCAAAGGCTTTGTGGGTTTTTAAAATTTCTAAAATTGCCCGTTTTGTGATTACTGTACCCTTTTTAGAATTAGGTTTGACTGCGTAGACCGGGCGCCTTTTGCGGAAATCAAAGGTACGGATTTGCAAGAAACTGTTTTAAATACAAGTTTTTTCTATGCGACAAATATAAAGGCGCCAGAACTTGCAGTTAAAGGGACGCCTTAAAAGCAGTTACGAATCCCATGAACTAGAATAAACATAAAAATACCCTGTTAAATCACTTGATGATAAGGCCGGGTATCTATAGATGAAAAATTAAAGTTTTGGGTGACGGTTTTCTGGAATTTTAATGCTTGAAATCAGAAAATGTCACCTATATAGTAAAAATTGCTTCTCCAGATACCGCATTTTTCAATAAAGCGGTATCTGGAGAAGCAATTTTTGATCTATAGAGACTTTCCGGTATCTGCATGTTAAGTTTTCAATGTATAGGTACCGCAATGGTATCTTTTACATGAATTTTATTGGAATAGATACCACGATGGCATCTTTCCTATGAATTTTAATTATATAGAACCCATCCTTTATTTATAAGTTTATAATGCCCGATCATATAAAGGCTTCAATAGAACTATTGTTTCACAAAACACCGGCAATGAAATTTCCACCTATTAGCATGTCAGGATTCCAAAGTATTTATCACTTTACCGTAAACGCTCATTGCACGCATTTCCTTCCGGGAGCGCCTTTAACTGCAGGTTCTGGTGCCTTTATATTTGTCAAACTTACCTGAAATCAATATCGGCGTTAATTTGTAAATTTTTCTGGAGAAAGAGAATGTCCCCCTTCTTACGTCACATCGAAAAAACTTATATTTAGAACAATCTCCGCAAATCCGTCCCACTTGCCAAACCCCAAAGGCGCCAGACCCCGCAGTTAACCAGCAAATTAAATGACATTGCCATATACAAAAAAGATAAAAAGGTTATAAAATATCTACGTCTGCAGCCATTTCCGGATTTTTTCCACATCCGTTTTTCGCAGATCCCCATGAATATTGGATTCAAACGTTACATACTCATAATCTTTCTGATTTTTCTTTAACTGTTTTACCAGCTTATCCGCCTGTTTGATCGACACCTTATCATCTCCTGTCGTATGGAAAATCAAAAGCGGTGTATTAATCTCATCTGCCCATGCAACCGCGGAACGCCTGCTGTATTCCTCCGGCAATTGTTCCGGTGTCCCCCCGATCAGCTCCGTAAGCAGCGATCTCATATCTTCGCGTTCTTCGTAGTTCATGGTACAATCCGCAACTCCGGCAACAACAACCGCTTTGTGGATGCGCCGGTCTTCGCGCAATGTTTCATAGGTCATCATTCCTCCACGGGAAACTCCAAACATATTAATATTCTTTGTATCAACAGAATTCAGTTTTTCGCACAAATCCAGGAGATGGATCACATCGTGGACATCATCCCCTCCAAAAGCATCGGTTCCCTCACTTTTTCCACAGCCACGATAATTGGATGCCACACAGATCGTATGAAACTGATAGGCATAATATGTCGTTTCCACATTTTTTAATGCCCCGTATGACCGGTTGCCTCCGTGATTATAAATCAGACACGGTGACTTCTTTTTCCCAAGCAGATCTATCGGAGCGCTGAGAAACGCCTCAATCTTTAAATCATCGCTGGTATAAAAAAAGCGATAGGAAACATACTTCGAGAGATCCACTCCCGCCTGTTTTTCATATGCCTGCAGATCTATTTTTTCATATTCTGAAACTCCTGCCGCCCTCAGATTCTCTTCTATCTGTTTTTCTGCATCCTTCACAGAAATGTCCGAAGACGATTTTATCCAAAAATGAATTCCCAACAGAATCAGTATGACAGCGATTGCCAAAAGCAAAAAAATCTTCCGGGATACAAAATCTTTTGATATGTTTTTTCCTTCGATCATAACCTCTCCCACTCTTAATAAAGTTATTTTAACTCATAAACAACGACTGCTGCACATATTTTTCCGGATACTGATGCAGATATGAAAAACACTTTTCTGGCATACACATTATCCCGTGTTCCCGGCATGTATTCCATATCATCTGTGTCAATTCCTCTGTATGTGGACTTGGCAGTTCATATGCATTCCCATATGTGTGTATATATTTTTGTCTGAGTCCTGGAAACTTCTGATCCAATGCATGATAAAAATACTCCCGGTCTCCATCCCGCAGCGTCACTCCCATTCCCCAAAACATGATTCCCTTTACTTCTGCCTGCAGACAATATTCCAGTAACCCCCGGATATTTTCCGCAGTATCATTGATAAACGGTAAAATCGGTGTCATCCATACAAGCGTAGGAATTCCTCTTTTTTTACATTCCATCAACACTTCAAAGCGCTGTCTTGTTGTCGATACATTTGGCTCGATCTTTTTGCATAGCTCTTCATCATAAGTGGTCAGCGTCATCTGGACAACTGCCTTTGCTTTTTCATTGATCGACTGTAGTAAATCCAGGTCCCGCAGTATACGGTTGGATTTCGTCTGAATTGCAACACCATATTCATATCTGTCAATCAGTTCCAGACACTTTCGCGTCAGGCCAAGCGTTTCTTCGATATGAAGATAGGAATCACACATTGCACCTGTTCCAATCATGCATTTCTGCCGTTTGGAGCGAAGCGCTTTTTCCAGAAGTTCCGGTGCATTTTCCTTTACCTCGATATCCTCAAATGCGTGAGTAAATCCGTAACATTTGCTTCTGCTGTCACAGTAGATACAGCCGTGCGAACAACCACGGTAAATGTTCATACCGTTATTTTTCGATAAAATTCCTTTTGCCTGTACAAAATGCATAATTTTTTATTTCTCCATTACTTCCACGGCCGTTTATTGCCCGTCCAGCCCATCGCTTTCCAGTACTCGGCATCCGGCTTTGAAAGACCGCCTTTGCTCTGCAGCATGCGCATCACTGAAAAGAATCCTTTTGTTTTGATTCCCGGTTTCACTTTACCGTTGTTTTTTAAGATCTTTGCGGCAGTTTTGTCTACTGCCTGATCAATTTTCTGCCGGATCTTCGGGGAAACGGTATCCCAGTTTACGGAACGCACGGCAATTCCGATTTTATAAACTTTTGACACGCCCCAGAAAAACAGACTGTCCTGCATATCTTTGTTGGTGCTTTTCATACCTGCTCCGGCGGCGGTGGAAATACACACCGCCTGCTTGTGGAACATCTCCGGTCTCGGGCGGTGTACCATCCAGCGGTGCCCCTGATGATCCAGGAAATTTTTCATCGGAGCGGTCACATGATACACATAGACCGGGCTGGTCAGGATGATCAGATCCGCCTCATCCATTGCCTTTAAAATGGGCTGTTGTTTTTCAAAATGCGGACACTTATCTGCTGCCACACTGAAACACTGCGCACAGCCGATACAGTAGTCGGAGAAATCCCGCGGAAGAAAAAATTCTGTCACTTCCCCACCGATTTTGTCTGCCAGCAGTTTTCCGATATGATAGGTGGAACCCTTGTGGTTCTGCCCATTAATGATTACGGTCTTCATTCGTTCTGTACACCTCTCTGATTTTTTCTTTCATGTCAAGAAACACCCTGCAATCACCGGATCAAAATCCTGTCCGCTTCCGTTTTCTATAATACGGAAACACTCTTCCAGCGGAAGCGCATCCCGGTAACACCTCTTTGCCGATACCGCATCAAACACATCCGCTACCGCCATAATTCTCGCGGATAATGGAATTTCCTTCTGCGAAAGTCCATCCGGATAGCCTCTTCCGTTCCACTTTTCATGATGATGTCTGGCCACTTCATACGCCATTTTTTCGTATTCATCATCCCCCAGATGTCCAAATGTTTCCCGGATGATTTTTCCACCCCGCGCCGCATGGGTTTTCATAATATCAAATTCTTCACTGGTGAGTTTTCCCGGTTTCTGCAGGATAGCATCCGGTATGGCGATCTTCCCGACATCATGCATAGGTGCAGCCATGACAAGATTTTTAATATAATCCCCCGTAAGCTGCTTTTTGTACAATCCACGTGTGCGGAGCTCTTCTGCCAGCATACGCACATACGCGGTGGTCCGCTTGATATGACCGCCCGTATTGTCATCACGGTTTTCCACAAGCGTCGCAAATCCCATGACCATCTCATTACTGTAATCCTGCAGCTTTGTAAACACGGGATTTTCCATATTCAGATAAGTTCCCACAATTACCGGTGTCGGCACAATACATGAAATCAGTGCCTGTGGATGAAACATCTGATAACAGGTCACAGCAATTGATGCAAATACATAGGTTGATACCGTAATCAGTTTATGATGTCCAAGCTGATGCCAGCTTGTAAATAAAATAACAATCGCAGCAAGAATATATACGGCCACCATGATAAAACAGGTATATGCAGAAATTCCCATGGAATAGTTCGTAATATTCCCGTGCAGATAGGAAAGCTGCGGCATAAAAATAATAACAATGGCAAGATTGATCACCAATGGAGCCATCAGCAATATCCTTTTTTTCCTATTTTTTGGAATTCCTCTTGTAATATCCAGAAGATACAAAAACATGAGAAACATCATAATATCCAGACTGCACAGGAAACACATATGTAACACCATATTCACCACAGCCGGCACACTGTCCAGATGGTTAACGGTGTATGCGGTAATACCATCCAAAGTGATTTCCAGTATTCCCATAACCAGAAGCCACGCAAACACCGGCTCTTTTTTCTTTATTTTATATGCATATCTTTACATAAATAAAAGCCACATAAAGTACAATCAGCAGACATCCCAACTGCAGCTTATCGTATTGCATAATTTTCCCTCTTTCGTAAGAACCTCAATATTTTAATTTTACAGTATATGAACCAAAACGGTACGTCAAGTATTATCTTTTAATTGCGTTGACAATCTCCCCTGAAAATCTATAATAAAATTAGTACTATTGTATTACCTTACTTTCAGATAAAGGAGACCCCCATTATGATATTTGCGACAGGATGGCTTTCCCTGCACCTGTTTGGTGTTTTTATAACATTTGCCCTGCTGGTGATTGTTTCCCAGAAAGAGGACACTACCTATAAAAGTGAACTTCTTCTGACAATCGCATGCTGCCTTGTCACACTGGTAGCAAAAAGCATTTATATTGTGGGTGGTTCCAGGCAAACGCTTCTTACCATAGGAAAACTCGAATATCTCGGAAAATCTTTTGCCAATTACTGCGCACTGATGTTTATTCTCCGCTGGCAGAACATTAAAATTCCAAAATGGTTTATCAATACCCTGTTGTTTATCAACTGTGCTTTCTATATCCTGATTGCAACCGTTGACCTTCACCACTGGTATTATAAGGATTACTGGCTTAACCCGTCACAGGCGAATATGCGTGGGTATACTCTCGAAATTGCCCCGGCTCCTATGTATTATATATTTATGGCTTTTCAGGTTATGGAAATTATAGGCAGTGTATGTGTGATTGTTTCCTCGTATCTTTCCAAAAAGGATATGCCAGATCGCCTGAATCTGCATATCATCCTGCTGTTTTCCATGCTTTCCCCTGCGATCCTTCTCTCCCTGCGCCTTCTTGGCATTTTAAAATGGGACGACCCGACACCGCTCGGAATGTTTTTCGCCTGCGTGTTTATGTGTATTGCCGTCGTCAAATACAAAATGATCGACCCGGTAAAAAGCGCAAAAAACCTGATCATTCAGAATTTAAATGAAGCTGTTGTCGTCACGGATCTGGAGGGAAGATTTCTCTTTTTGAACCCTATGGCAGAAACACTGGTTTCTTCTATGAAGAAAAAAGCCATCCACCGTCAGAAAGACATCGAAATCTACGATATTCTCCGGGGTTCGGATGGATATTTTGACTGGCTGGATCACCACTATCAGGTCGAGGAAACGGAATTGCAAAGCTGCAACACTCCACAGGGATATATGCTGACACTGGTAGATGTCACAAAAATTCTGGAACAGAACCACCGCATGAAAGAACTCGTCACACAGGCAGAAGCTGCCACACAGGCAAAATCCGCGTTTGTATCCAATATATCCCATGAGATCCGTACCCCTATGAATTCCATTGTCGGAATCACGGAAGTCATGCTGCGTTCCCAGCATTCCCCAAGGGAACAGGAATTCCTGCTAAACATCCAGAGTTCCGGACAGGCACTGCTTTCCATCATCAACGATGTACTGGACTTTTCCAAGATTGAATCTGGAAAAATGCAGCTGGTTTTAGAGCCTTATGATACGCTCTCCCTGTTCCATGACCTGAAACTGACAATGGAAAACCAGATCAGCAAATGCCCTCTGGAACTGATTTATGAAATTGACCAGACCATACCATGCCTTTTATATGGAGATGCCGGACGCATCCGGCAGGTAATTACAAATCTGGTCAGCAATGCCATCAAATATACCGAACATGGTCATGTCCGTTTTTCCGTCCATGTCCATAAAAAAGATTATGATAAAGTTTCCCTTTATTATGAAGTGGAAGATACCGGTATCGGAATCCGCAAAGAAGATCAGGAAATATTATTCGATTCCTTCCAGCGTGTGGATTTAAAAAAGAACCGCCGTATTCAGGGAACCGGTTTGGGCTTGACAATTTCGAAAAATTTCGTCAATATGATGGGAGGGACTATTGGTGTAGAAAGTGAATACGGAAAGGGAAGTAAATTTTATTTCTGTATTGACCAGACGATTATGGACTCGACACCAATTTCAGAAATCAACTACGAGCAGCGGCACAACAGTGTTGTCAGCAAAGAAGCAGAAAGCCTGTTTACCGCAGGGGATGCCCACATTCTCCTGGTAGATGATAATTCCCTGAACCTGCTCGTTGCCCAGGAGCTTCTGAAACCTCTGCAGCTTCAGATTGATACCGCAGAAAATGGAAAAGATGCTGTCGCTATGGTACAGGAACGGCATTATGATCTGGTACTGATGGATCACATGATGCCTGTGATGGACGGCATTGAAGCTACCAAAGCAATCCGGGCACTTCCGGAACCACAATACCAGAACCTGCCGGTCATTGCCCTGACTGCAAATGCCATGGTAAATGCACAAAAGGAGTTTGCAAATGCAGGCATGAACGGATTTGTTGCAAAACCGATTGATTTCCAGATGATCTGTAACCAGCTGCGCAAATGGCTTCCTAAAGATATGATCCATGAACTTACCCGGGAAGAAGCCGAAAAGATTCTGTCGGATGAAACGGACACTGCTGATTCCATAACGGATACTTCCACCGGCAGTTCCGCGGAAAATCCTGCAGGATTCCGCTTCGAAAACGGTCTGCCCTACTGCGGATCGGAGGAAGCATTAAAACAGATCATACAGATTTTTTACAACACCATCGACAGCAAATCCAAAAAGATTGAACAATGTCTAAAGGAACAATTAATAAAGGATTATACGATTGAAGTCCACGCATTAAAAAGTTCCGCATTGCTGATCGGTGCCCCCGGTCTGTCCGAAGCTGCAAAGGAACTGGAAATGTATGGAAATGCACAAAATCTTGCTGCACTTGAAGAAAAAACAGGACCGGTGCTTGCCATGTACCGAAGTCTTAAGTCCCTCCTGCGTCCTTATGTGGAGGATAACGAAAGCATCAAAAAGGAAGTTTCTTCTGATGACTGGATTACCGTTCTTGAGCAGATGCATCTGTGTGTAGAACAGTTTGACATGGATGGTGTGGATCATGCCATGGAAACCATGGAGACGTTTCAGACACCGGATAAGCTCAAAAACCTGATGGAACAGCTGCGGGTCTGCGTTGCAGATGTGGAAATGGAAGAAATTATGAAATTAACTGATACAATGGTCAATTTATTACAATAAAAGGAGAGACATTATGCACGAAATAAAAAGCCCATTTCTCATCCTGATGGAAGAACAAAGTTATCTCGCACAATCATTAGAAAGTGCTTTTGAAAAACAAAATGTCAAAGTAAAAATTGTAACGATAGCAGAAGCCAGCAGCATTGTCATCTCGGAAAAACCAAGTGGTTACCTGATCTGCACAAGCCCGGAGCTTTTAAAGAAGGCGGTCAGCGTAAAAGTAATGGTTGACCAGGCGATAAAAAACAAGACTCCGGTATTTATTATGGGAAACATAGATGAACTGGAACTGCTGTGGGAAACCCTCCCACAGCAGATGGTCATGGATGTGTTCATCCGCCCGATTACGGTGGGCGATATGGTCGATAATGTCTGCACACAGATGAACGATTTCTATCAGCTGAAAAAACACACGATTCTGGCTGTGGATGATTCTGGTATTATCCTGCGCAAAATCAAGGCTCTGCTCGAAGACACCTATCAGGTTGTACTGGCAAACTCCGGTGCAATGGCGATCAAATACCTGACCTTAAACACCCCTGATCTGATTCTGTTAGATTATGCCATGCCGATCGTTGACGGAAGCCAGATCATGCAGATGCTTCGGGAAGATCCGGAATTTCACCATATTCCGATCATATTTCTGACTGGAAAAAATGATGCAGAAACCGTAAAAAATGTTATGTCTTTAAAACCGGATGGTTATTTATTAAAGAGCATGAATCCTCAGAAACTGCACGCGGCAATTGATGACTTTTTTGCATCACGAGGCAAATAAACCGATTACGATACCCATCGCTTTTTGCGGTGGGTATATTGATATCCTACAAAAATACTCCCTGCAGGCGAACGTTTTCCCTTCTGAAAGAACCGCATCATTTTCTTTAACGCTTTTATCGCACGGATAAATTTCTAAAATACTATTCTGCTTTGTTACAGCAGGCAATTCCCAGCCCGTCCGGTCCAATATGACAGGACAGCCCCAGCGACAGATTATCGCACATGACATCCATACCCGGAAAGCTTTCTTTGATCTGCCGTATCCACTCTTCTGTTACTTCTGCGGTAGAACTTGATGCAGCCATAAGATATAGTTTTCCTGCTTCATAAGCCTCCTTAAAATTCGTCTCAAATTCTTTTTTCATTGCGTCTATCATTGCTTTTCTCGCATTTTTCATTCCACGGCACTTCTGATAGACATCTAACTTTCCCACACCAAATTTCATAACCGGCTTAATCTTCAGCACATCTGCTGCCACCGCAGCAACAGAACTGATCCGTCCACCCTTTTTCAGATATGTCAGCGTGCTGAGTCCCACATAAATGACCATATGCTGTCTGTTTTTTTCGAGAATGTCTTTAATTTTCTGTGCACGGTATCCTTTCTCTGCAAGCTCCACGGCATCGAGGACCGAACGGTGCATCGGCGTAGACACGCGTCCATTATCTACAACAAATACTCTTCCGGCATACGGCTCCTCCTGTGCCATTGCCTGTGCCGTCATGCAGGAACCGCTCAGACCGCTGCTGATCGGAATATAGACAAGTTCTTCATATTCCTGCAGCATGGCTGACCACATATGCATCACACTCTCCGGTGACGGCTGGGATGTTGCCACATCCGCACCTTTACGAAGCATTTCATAAAATTCCTCTCTGGAAATATCCACTCCTTCACGATATAATTTTTCATCAATATAAAAAGGCATTGGCAGTACGGCAATCCCCAGCTTAGATGCTTCATTTTCTAAGATGCCACTGTGGCTGTCTGTCATGATTCCTGTTTTTTTCATAGAATAGTCCTGTCCTTTATCGTTTTGTTTTAGTATAACACAAAGCAGGGGACAATTATACTGCTGGCGTAAACTGTAACAAATATTTCCCCAGTTCCTCCAAAATTATCTGCTGGCTCTCCCGCGTGTGAACCAGCGCATAATAATTTCTTCCGTATTTTGCCTGTCTCTCCTCTTCCCGGATTCCTACGGCTCTTCCCTTTTCCGTCACACGCTTTATCTTTTCTTCTCCCTGCATGGTTTCCTCAAGATATCCTTTTTCCACAAGCAGCTGATTGATAAATGAAGCGGTCAGTTTCTTTCGATCCTTCTCTTCGCAAAGCGCATTGATCCGGTTTGTCAGTTCTGAAAGCATACAGGTGTCGGTCAGTTCCACCTCATCAAGTTTTTCCGGAGCGATATAAAACGGCAGCTTCTTTTTTCTTGCCGGAGCTGCTGTCGTGGTATCTACTGTCATGCCGGAAAATGCCTCCGCTGTAGCAGTTTCTTCACCATGCTCGTTCAGAAATGCTGTGATAACCTGTGTAAAACGCGCACCGTAACTTTCGATTTTCTGTGCACCCATTCCGTACACAGCTTCCATTGCAGCGGAATCAACAGGACATTTCGCACACATATCTTTCAGCGTTTTATCGGAGCAGATAATATACGGCGGCACCCCTTTTTCTGCTGCAAGTTCTGTCCGGCATTTGCGAAGCTGTTCAAACAATTCTTGTCCTTCCGGTGTCAGACCGGCAAGCTGCAATGCCTTTTTCTTTGCCTTTCCTGTCTGAATATAGGTTTCCTCTGCGTCCTCCTCCACAACAACACAGTTACTGCATTTCTCACAAATACAGGGGCTGTTGTCCCCGAAATAGGACAAAATGAACTGACGCAGGCACTGATCCGTCTCACAGTAACGGATCATCTCATTGAGCTTCCGCTGTTCATTCGCCCGAACTCTTGGATCATCTGCCGCTGCCTGTCCCGAAGTCGCTTTATACTGCAAAAGCCGTTTGTTGATCATGATATCCTGTTTGGAGAAAAATAATACGCACTCCGCTTCTTCTCCATCACGTCCGGCACGCCCTGCCTCCTGATAGTAATATTCCAGACTCTGCGGCATATTGTAATGAAGCACATAGCGCACATTGGATTTGTCGATTCCCATGCCAAATGCATTGGTTGCAACCATCACACGGATTCGGTCATACGTAAAATCATCCTGATTCTTTTTCCGTTCTTCTAAAGACAGACCTGCATGATAGCGCCCCGCCGCAATACCATATTGCAGCAAAAGGGCATACACACTGTCCACATTTTTTTTCGTGGCACAGTAGATGATTCCACTCTCATCCTCATGCCTTTTCACATAATTTAAGATACTGTTGTCCGTCTCTTTTCCGCCCTTGCGGTTGACCACACGGAAGAACAGATTCGGACGGTCAAATCCTGTCACGACGGTCACCGGATTCTGCAAATGCAAACTTGCGGTAATATCCTGCTTGACGCGCTCTGTGGCGGTCGCGGTAAATGCACTGACAACCGGACGGTCTGGCAGTTTTGCAAGAAAATCTGCAATTTCAAGATAACTCGGCCGGAAATCCTGTCCCCACTGGGAAATACAGTGTGCCTCATCCACTGTCACCATGGAAATGTCGGCATAATATGCAAAGTCGAGAAAACGCGAGGTGTTGAGCCGCTCCGGTGCCACATAAATAATTTTGTATTTTCCCTGTGCTGCATAGGCAAGCGCCGCGTGTATCTGGTTTTCCGTCAGGGAACTGTTGATGTAGGCTGCATGCACACCTGCCTGATTCAGTGCCTTGACCTGATCCGACATAAGCGAAATCAGAGGGGAAATCACAAGCGTAATTCCCTCCAGCATCAGCGCCGGAACCTGATAACACAGGGATTTTCCCGCGCCTGTCGGCATGATTCCAAGGACATCCTTTCCCTGCAGGATTCCGTCCATCAGTTCCTGCTGGCCCGGCCGCAAGCTGTCGTATCCAAAATAGTGTTTTAATGTTTCGAGTAAATTCAATTGGTTCTCCTTGTTGTGTTTTTTGCTGCTATCCAGATGATCTTTTCTGTTTAGGTGCTAGGTGAACAGGAACCATCTGTATACAGTAAAATTTAAAAATTACTTGACTGTAAAATGAAATGGGGTTATTCTTTTTATATTAAGAAATGGGTTTTCACCGGGTAGGGTTTATGCCTGACAGGACTTGCTCGTTTCTTTTTTTATTTCCAGAACATCATACAGGTACTTCTTTCCACTGGAAGCGTGCCGTATCAATAATCGACCTGTAAAGATATTATATCTGTCCACTTCCCCATGATCATTATATACTGGCAATGCAAATCTCGTATCATACCGATACCAGCCCATCTTCGCATCGCGCGCATGTTTTGCTTTGCGGTTATGTTCAAATACACCATTAGAAGCTATCTCTATCATTTCCGGTAAAATCTGTACTGCATTTGCTTTTGCCTTTGCATTCATCCCTCTTAATTTTTTCGTGTAAACAGATCCTGCATATTCCCCTGGCAATTCTGTTCCTATAAAAACAATTTCTTTATCTTCTGCAATACTATAAACCTCACCAACATATTTTCTGAGATATTTTTCGACATCATCCCAGGCTATTATCTTTCCCTTAAATATAATATCATTTATCACGACAATTTTGTTTCCATCTGCATCTTTTACAACAGAAATATTGCGTTTTGTCCCCTCACTCATGCATGTTTCCTTTATTTTTCTGCAGCTCATCGTAATAGGCCTTATACCGGTACGCTGTCCTGCGGCTGATCTCCCCTTCTGCAACGATTTCCATAATTGTCATCCCACTCTCATATTTGACAGCAAAATCCCGGTAAGAAGTCATCCATGCTTCGTCATGTTTTTTTCTCCCGCCGGTATTGCGGTTTTTATATACTTCGAGTTCTGCCCGAAGCTGTTCGTTTTCCCGTTCCAGTTGCGCAATTCGCTGCAATGCACTTTTCAATGATGTAATTGTCATATGCCTCCCGTGCCACTTTTGTTTTTGACACGATTATAATCAATTTGCCTTCATGTGTCAATATCTGTTTCTGGCACATTTTCAAAAAAATAATTTATAATGAAAGTGTAACAAAACAAACAAAAATTCTATTTATATATAGATTGCGCAATACGAGGAGGTGAAACAGGAAAATGCAAAAAAATACTCCACTTGAAACGATGTACATGGAGTATGCAAATACCGTAAAACATTTTTTAATTTCCTTATGCGGCAATTTTGATCTGGCAGAAGACCTGACACAGGAGACCTTTTATCAGGCATACAAATCAGCGCACCGTTATAACGGAAACTGTAAAATTTCGGTCTGGTTATGTCAGATTGCAAAACACTTATATTTTGATTATCTGAAAAAAGAGAAACATAAAACCACAGTCGGAATTGAACATTTAGAATCTTTTGAAGCAGTAAACAATCAGGGGAATCTTGAGGACACGTATCTCATAAAAGAAGAAACCAAAGAATTGTTTTAAAGGATACAACTATTAAACTTGGAGAATCCATAAATTTACATTGTTTGAAATACAATAAAAATTACATTGTGCAGGTAAAATGTAAACCCGGAAGATATAATTTAAATTTTACATAATCCATCATTTAATGATGATTTTAATGCTTTATGCTATTAAAATAAAAAATGGCATTGGTTAGGCTGCTCTAACTAATGCCATTTTTGAATGGAATATCCCCGTTTTGAAATTTTCCTCACTTACTGCATAACCATTGTTGTTTCGATTTATTTCTTCTCCAATACTTCTTGTGCCGTTTTTGCATCGTAGCCCAATGCAGTGAGTTTTTCTACGGTATCATTTCCCCTGTTGATCGCATCCAGAATTTCTAAGATTGATTCGCAGCCTTCGGTATAGCCTGAGTTATGTCCCTCGGTATAACCTGATTCATGCCCCTCTTTCCATATGGACTTTGCAAATTTCTTTTCATCAAATTCTGTTAACAGCATATGGCGCACCTCGCTTCGATTCTTGAGCAAAACATCCTTTAAAATGTCATGCCGGATACAATACGATATGGATTCATTCATTCGGCATTGTGTCCACTGTTTACATTAAGTATCCGGGTCTTGCATTCTAATGCTGGACATATACAAAAAAAGTCACTTGTTATGTCCCTCTTTTCTCTAGCACTGGGACATATAGACAAAAAGTTATTTGTTATGTCCCTCTTTCCTCTAGCACCGGGACATATAGACAAAAAATCATTTATTATGTCCCATTAGCGCCGTCTTGCGGGACATACAAAACAATTTTTTCTATATATGTCCCAACTATATAAAAAAGAAGGACATAATCAAGAACTTTTTCTGTATATGTCCTTCAACCACTCCCCATTGACCCTCATTTTACCTGACCGTCAGTTGTCTTATCACTTCCTCAAACCGTTTCGTATGCTGTCTGATATCCTCCTGCGAAACTCCATAATACCGGTACACCTTTCGGAAATCCGCCCCATATCTGCGCATCACCCGCGTCGAGCCGGATGCGGAGCCACTGAAACTTTCATATGTTTTTTCTATTGATATACTCATCTCAAAATCCCGACCTGTTTTCCGGTACAGATGAAAATCAATATCAAACTCTGTCTTTGGAACTGCCCGCGCAGCCTCGGTTCTCTGTTCGATCTGCTTCATAAACTCCATCACGCTTTTTTCATCCCACTGTTGTGGTCTTTGGGGCTCCGTGAGATCCCCAAGCAGTTCCGGACGATATTGCAACAGAAACGATGCGCGCATATTGGAATATTCTGTCTGGTATGTTTCATCCGATGGACTTACTTCGGTATACCCCAGTTCCCTGACCACATAATCTGCCACCTCATCCACAGAGTGCGGATCTGCTCTCAGGGATTTGATCACACGCGTTCTCCGGAAGTCGTACATGGTCTTTTCTATCTTCTGTCTTAACGTTTTCTTTTCACCTTTTCCGGCAATAAAAACGGATGTCGGGCCATCGGATTTTCCTATTATACGAATGTTATCTGCTGTTTTTTTCATATCAATTAATCTTTGAACCTTTTCTTATCCGGATACCAGATCACTTATTATAATGTCCGTTTAAAAAATGCAATGATCTGCTGCCATACTTCATCCTGGAAAAACATCAGGTCCGCATGCTCTGCACCATCAAGCGCAAGCAATGTCACATCACAGCCGGCTGCTTCTAACGCATCATACAATTCCTCACTCTGCGAAAAAGGCACGGTACTGTCTTTGGTCCCATGAATCAGCAGGAATGGCGGCGCATCCGGTGTCACTTTGGAAACCGGGGAATTCTCATAAGCTTCCTGCGGATGTGTCATAACATTAAATCCCATCAGCAGCGACTCTGAAGACATGGCTGCCTTTTCCACATCATCATATGGAAAATGGGACGCATCGGTCGGTGGATACCACGGACAGGCCGCCTGTACCTGACTGGAATACTCCAGATACTCACCTGTATCCAGTTTTTTATCCTGATCCAGTGCTGCCATACATGTCAGATATCCTCCTGCAGATTCTCCCATCACACCAAATTTTTCACTGTTAATCCGATATCTTTTTGCATATGCACGAAGATATCGGATTGCTGCCTTGATATCACACAGCTGCATCGGATGTGTTCCCTCGTTGGATGTCCGGTACTCTACGCTGGCAACAACAAACCCTTCCTGCGCCAGTGTGCCCAGATATGCCAGATGCGCTGCTTTGTCCATGCGCTGCCATGCGCCACCGCAAATCCATACAATACATGGATATGTCTTTCCTTCCCCGTCCTCCGGATAGATGAGATCCAGTTTGAGATCTCTCCGGCAATGACCGAACCAGGAATCAACCTGCGCATAAGTAATGTCTGTTGTCACAACATATTGTGGTTTTGTGGTTTCCGGTTTTAATATTTTCTTCATTATAATTTTCCTCGTTTCCGATGTAAAATTTCCTTTTTCAATCCAAATGAAACTGCGCGACAAAATCCCGGATCACATTGACGGACTGTGTGCACTCCTGCAGCTTGTCGTAACCCTCGGTTACAAGGTTCTGCGTACTGCCGGATTTCTCGGCAATACCGCTGATTCCATCTGTGGACTGTTCCACCATGGAGTTGATCTCTGATACGGTAGAAGAGATCTCTCCAATGTGCTGCTCTAATGCATCCACTGCTTCTTTTGTCTGCTGCATGATCTGCTGGAATGTGTCCGCATCGGCATGATACTGCTCCCCCACCTGTGCGAAATGCTCATAATCCCCAAGAACGGTCTGTTCCAGAAATTCCATAATCGTTGTGAGGCATTCGGTCATATTGGAAACCGAACTGTTGACCTCTCCTACAATCTCGTCAATTGTGGAAACGGTATCCAGTGTCTGCGTTGCCAGATCTCCGATTTCGGAAGCAACAACCGCAAATCCCCTGCCCGCTTCACCAGCCCTGGCTGCCTCAATATTGGCATTTAATGCCAGAAGGTTTGTCTGGGAAGAAATCTGTTTGATGTTGTCTGTCAGCGCATTGATCTTCTGTACGGATTTCGCCTGCTCCACAGCGGCATCCGTCTTCTGTTTCATGACCGCATACATCTGGTCTGTCTTGTGGCGGGACTCCGTACTGATCCGCTCCATCTCTCCGGCACGCTCCTGAATCTGTCCGGAATTTTTCTCTCCATCCTCTGCAAGCCGCTGGATATTGTCGGAACTTTCTCTCATAATTCCAACGTTTTCCACAATGTGCGCCGCATTTGCACTGGTCTCTTCCATCCCGGCTGCCAGTTCCTGCGTAGCCGCCGAATTGTCCTCCGCATAAGCGCTGTTCTGTTTCATAAGCTGGTTTAAATTTCCGGTATTTGTTTCCAAAACCTGCTGCGTCTGCTGCAGGTTTTCCATCATCGCCCGGAGCTTCTTTCGCATATCGTGGATCTTTGTTGCCATATCCCCGATTTCATCCTTCTGCTTCCGCAGCTTTGCTCCAGCCTCTGTCGGGCGGAAATCCAATGCAGCGGTCTGCTCAATCACAGAAGTCAGCTGACGGATTGGCTTTGTTAAGCCGGTACCCATAACAATACCAATCACTGCCGAGAGAATAAATGCAACAATCATTGCAAGAATAATCATCTTTGCAAGTCCGTATGCCTCGGAATAAATCTCCGACACCGGTGCCGTAAGCACCAGCTTCATGCCATTGTCCAGATTATAAAAGGCCAGCTTCTTGTCTACATTTTTGTAAGTATACTCTAAGGTTTTCCCCTGATTGCCATCCTCTGCCAGAAAATCTGCACCCTTTTTCAAGGAGCTGTCCAGATCGGTAATGACTGTACCCTCATCCACATTTTTGTGATGCATGATGGAACCGGAAGCATCCGTCAGGAATGCATAGCCGGACTGATATACGGTTGTCTCATCCACCAGATCAGTAATCTGTGAAAAATCAATATCCATACCGACAATACCGATCGATGTTCCGTCTTCCGCAAACAATGGTACAACGTATGAGATCATGTAAATATTGATATTTTCATTCATGTACGGTGACATCCAGATAGCTTCCTTTGCCTGTACCGGAAGATAATACCAGCCGACATGCTCCACATCGCTTTCATCATACATGGAAAAATCCGTCGGTGTCAGGCACTGCAGTTCACTGTCAACTGACTGGCGCTGTGCAAAGACACCGGATGTCGGATTGGAGTAATTCGGGTTATACCGCAGATATACCGTCACTGCCCCATTTGTATGGTTTGCAAAATCAAGCACCGCCTGCTGTACCGTCTCGGTGTATGTATCCGCATAATCCTTGCTCTGCCGGAACGAATCATAGTCAAAATTACTCATTGCAACTTCACTGAGCGTATCCACCGACTGCTCAATCTTCTGAATCGTGGAATTGATCTCTTCGGTCTTCTTCTGCCCGGTAAGCTGCATCATGGTCATTGCATCTTTTCCGGCTGTCCGCACAGAATTTGAAATTGCAATCACCCCGATCAGCACCGATGTAAAAAGAGAACAGATCAAAATAGATGCTATAAGCTTTGTCCGTACTGATTTCATAATCCTTTGCCTCCCAAACTCATTTTTTCTGTTGTTTTTATAAGTAGTCCCCTTATGTATTCCGAAAATCATCCAGTACCGGTATCTGCAGAACGGTATCCCGGTAATTTTCACTTTCCATTATAACATACCATGCTGAATTTTTTAGATGTAATCGGAAATATATGGAATTTTATGAAACAGTACATCATCCAGACGGTCTACCGCTTCCTGCTTTCCTTCAATGCGTTCAAGGGCATACAGACGCTCAGCCGTCTTGTATCCCAGTAAAAGGGTAGTCAGCGTACCTATCTCCATTTTTAACTTATACTCTGCCGGTTCATCGGTCAGCATACATGTTCCATCGGAAAAACAGAGCCGAAAACTGCGATTGTTCCACAAAAGCAGGTGATCCTCAATTTCAAGTTCGATATACAGTGTTCCGCCATCCGGATCACACGGATAATCCTGTAAAAAGCTCTCGATATCAATAATCCGTCCCATGGCATACGGCCGGATCGTTTCCTTGATATCCCCATCATCCATCTCAAACGCAATCGGTTCGCTGAAATAGGTATAGCCATGCACCGCATCGATCATGGAATCATGCGCGTGGATATACTCCCACAGCCCCTTTTTTGCCTCGCGGTTTAAGTAGATCATTTCCTTGATATGCATGATATCGTTTTTGATCAGATAGACCATAAATCCGCATGGCTTGTCCTTGGTGTTATAGTAAACTGCCACGTTCGTATCGTCCTCATCCCAGCGCCAGTATTCCTCCCACGCCAGTGCATTCCGGAACAGGCAGCCGTGTGTGATTGATGCAAAATGCGAATGCAGCTCATGAAAATCGGTATTGTCCCAGTCCACACGCCGTACATATCCGGGTGCTTTTACTTTCGTCGGAATCTGACGGTCCTTGATATTGAAAGAAATTTTATTGGATATAATCTCCCAGCCCAGATGATGATACAGCGGTATGGAATATGGATACAGAAGGGCAAACGATCTTCCCTGCTGTTTCATATGTTCCAGACTCCGATACATCAGTTTTTTCATAATGCCCTGCCCGGTATATTCCGGATATGTACAAACACTCGTAACAAATCCAACGGGAAATACCTCCCCGTATATATTCATTTTCAATGGATATACGGCAAACTGGGAAATCAGGGTATCCCCATCAAAACATCCCAGCACATCCGCACGCTCCAGTACCGGGAACTTCGACTGTTTGATCTCTTCATCTTTCCATCCGGTTGCCGTCAGTTCATCCTCCGTTACCTGAAAGGTATAGCGCAACAGCGCATTATACTGGTCCAGATCCTTCACATCCTTTGATTCTAAGTAGCGTATGGCATAATTTTCTACCGAATTCATTTTTCCTCCTTCATACAAAGATATAACCATGGCAGCTTTTGGGAAAGCTTTTCCATAAGATCTACAATACCATATGTTGTAAGGCTATTCTTCGAAGTATAGACAGAATATTGTCTATGTTCAATTATATCATTGTATATATGCATCATCAATATCTTTCGCTGATTGTCCCTTTGGTTATGATCCGCAGATTGTCTGTCATGCAGACCATAATTTTATTCTGCTTCCTGTAGTTTTATTTTTCTTTGACAGTTACTGTCATGCGTACCTTCGTGCCATCTTCTTTCGCATAAATATATGCACGTCCCCTGCCGACGGCGGTGATCACACCGGTCTCATTTACCGTGGCAACATTTGTGTTTGAACTGTAGTACTCCGGTTTGTTGCCGGAGGATACCGTCACGTTCGGCTGACATGTTTCGCCGGCCGTTAACGAAATCTGTTCCTGTCCGACGGTAATCTTTGGCTTCTTTACCGTGACCTCACAGGTTTTGCTGACACCGTCGACTGTGACCGTGATGATGGCTGTTCCGTTTTTTACAGCGGTAACTCTGCCCTCATTGTCCACCGTGGCTACGCTTTTTTTATTTGTTTTCCACCTGGGAATACTTTTGGATGTGGAAGAAACGGATAACCGGAGCGTCCCCTTCCGGTAAAGGGATGCGGATGTCCGGTCCAGCCGGACCGTTGGCTGCTTTACCGTCACTTTACAGGTCTGGGAGGTTTTATCTGCCGTGACCGTGATGGTAGTTTCACCCGGTTTTTTCGCTGTGATCACGCCGTTTTCATCCACCGAGGCAATGCTCGAGCGGGCGGATTTGTACGTGACCGGATGCCCGGTTGATGTCTCGGCTTTCAGCCGGGCCGTATATCCGTTCTCCAAGGATATGGATTTCTGACTTAATGTAATGACCGTTTTTTCAACTGTAACCCTGCAGCTTGCCTCCCCATTGGCAATTTTTGCAGTGATCGTAGCATTACCGGCCTTTTTCGCCGTGATCTTTCCATAAGTGTTCACGGACGCGACTGCGGAATCACTCGAAGAAAACTTTGGTTTCTTTCCGGTAGAAGTAATCGCAGTCAGATAATACTCGTCTCCAATTTTCATGGTCTTACTGTATTTTGTCAGCAGAACGTATTCGTATCCGCTGGCAGCATATACTGTTGTGATTCCGTTGTAACTGGAGAATAAAAGCATGGAAACCATGCAGAAGACAGCCAGTGCTGACTTTAAGAAGTTCTTTTTTGTGTGTAACATATGCCCCCATTTCCGGTTGCAGAAACAAATGGGACAATCAGCTTGTATAAAAATCTAGCATATCTTCTGCGGTTTGTAAAGAGATTTTTGTTATTCTCCAACCACAACCTTACAATCCTTCTTAAAACACGCAATTCCGTACTTGATAAAGTTTCTCATTCCATCCTGTCTCAGCCTATCCACATAGTCTTTTTCCTCTATCTGCTCCAGTGCTTTGGCACATGCAGCATCCATATCTCCATTTTCTGCATATTTGAGTTCGATTACAATTCCCTGATTTTCTTTATAAAAAGGTTTTTAATTTCCCTGTTTGGAATAGTCAGGCGGTATTTTCCGCTTTCTGTACGTCCCTGATGCGTCAGATATCCGGTAGTAAAAAGTACGCTCCACAGGTTTTCAATGCTTTTATCAAGCTCATCATATGTGAGTTCCAGCGAAATTTCTTTTTCAATGCATTCTCCTGCAATCAGACGCTCGATTTCGTTTTTGGTCTGGACATCCGCTTTGTCTATAAATCTGCGCACAGGCTTTTACAATACCGGATAACATCCCACGGACAGTAAATATCGGTGTTTCGGAAATGATAACCATCGTACCACTCCTTAACTTCCGGATAGTGGTCTAAAAACGTGTAATCATCCAGAAGTTTTTCAACCTCATTGTCCGTAAATCCAAAACTCTCATCATACGGAACATTTAAAACCGACAAAACCTCGAAATTCTTAAGTCCTGTAAAAATACTTTCTTTGGAAATACGCAGGCATCCTGTTAAAACGGCAAACTGCAGACTATCATTGGTCTTTAAAGCCATTCCGAAAAGTCCCCTGATGAGTGAAACCATCTCCCGATAATAGCCATTCTGAAACGCTTTATCCAGTGGAACATCATATTCATCTATGAGGATTACGGGTTTTTGTCCATAATGCCTATGCAATAAATGTGACAGTATATATATGCTTGATGTCAGTATATTCTCATCCATAGAATATTTGCCATTATGCAATGCGACAATTGCCTGATACTGCTCCTTTTCATTATCAGATAGTTTGTCACTCTCTGACAAAAATGAAAAACGTTGTGCCTCTCTTCCTGCCAGCTCTGTGATACGATACCTTGCATCCTCATATTTAATGTCTTTCCAAAGCGGCGGGGACGGGTAAAAAGAGTCACTTTGCTCCAATCTTTTCATTGTAATTCTCGACTTACATTGATGATTTAAGAGGCTTGTTCGGAAAGAGAAATTTTAATGTTCGGATATCTCCGAATTTACACAGATAAGTCTTTGTATATGCAATCACACACCAGATGTCCATGAATCGACATATCTGGGGAACTCTTAAAAAATTGCCAGCTTTCCAGGAACCATGCTGAGAAATTTATACCTAAGTTTATAAGTTGTTTCGAATTTTCATAAACTCTTTAGCATGTTGTCACAACCTGTTCATAATGCACTGGTAATATAAAACCATCAAAACAAAAGGGGCTGTTGTATTTTAACAAACAGTGTTGGGGTGCTGTCAGTTCCGACTAAAAACAATTCGCGAAAGCGATTTTTTTATAGATCCGCCACAGAATATCTTTTCCTCCCTCTGTGGCGGGATTTTTTATGCACATTACCTTCTGGATATTGGCATATGTGTAAAAATCTGCTGACTGAATTTTTTTCTTCTCTCTTTCGGGACATATGTATAAAAGCTTATTGGCTATGTCCCTCTTCTTTTTTCTTGTGGGACATATGCACGGAAACTTATTGGCTATGTCCCTCTTCTTTTGCTCGCTGGGACATATACATGAAAACTTACTCACTATGTCCCTTTTCTTTTGTTTACCGGGACATATATGCCAGAAAAAACGCTATATGTCCCATTGCCGCAGACATAAGGGACATAATGCAAAGGAATGATTCTATATGTCCCACTGTACCAAAAAAGTTGGACATAACAGAGCAAAAATTTTCTATATGTCCCCAGGATCGCCTTGCTTATTACCGTTTTTTGTATGTCACGGTCTCCTCCCCGCTGACATGCGACTGGTTGCGCTTTTCGCGCATGAGGATTTCTGCAATCTCACGCTGTGCTGTTTTTGAAATTCCTTTTTCTTTATAATAAGGCGATGGCTTTTTGTCTTTGCCCGCACTGTTTCTGGCAACATTTATTTCGCGCGGTGCATCCACCAGCAGATGTATGTTGTTGGCAGAGCCTCCGGAGAAAATAATTTTAATGTTATCTCCCAATGTAATGTATTCGCCCGGTTTCAAGCTCAGTTTCAGCATAAGAACCTCCATGTTTATTCCCCTTCATCCAGAGGATGCAACTCTCTTATAAGAATTGTTGCATTTTTACGCTGTAATTTTATTATGTTTATTATCTGTAAAACTATGTGTTCTTTTTTCTTTTCCAATCAGATCTTTGGACTCCATTTTTCTTAAAAGAACTGCTACCCGCGCCGTGCTGATTCCAATCGTATCGCTGATTTTTCCTGCTATAGCCTGAATCTATGGAGAAATGCATCATTTATGTATTATACAGTTTTATTTTTTCCTGCTATAATCAGGGTAATTACAATAATTTTGAACGAAAGACGGTATTAAAATGAAAATTTCTGACGCATGTAATCATAAAAAAAGCTTATCTTTTGAGATATTTCCTCCGAAAAAGGACAGTGAACTGAAAAATATTGATGCGACACTTGATGTGCTGTGCGAACTGCAGCCGGATTTTATCAGCGTGACGTTTGGTGCGGGCGGCAGCTTAAACTGTAACCGCACGATTGAACTTGCCAAAAAGATTAAGCAGAACTACCATGTGGAGCCGGTTGTGCACCTGACCTGCCTGCATTACAACCGGGCGGAAATTGATGAATTTGCCAGAATCCTTACCACAGAAGGCATCCAGAATGTGCTGGCACTGCGCGGAGACCGAAATCCGGATCTTACCGAAAAAGATGATTTTAAGCATGCATCCGACCTCATTTCCTATCTGAAACCGAATGGGGATTTCTGCTTTTTAGGTGCCTGCTACCCGGAATGTCATCCGGAATCTGCCAATAAGATTGAAGAGATCCGACACCTGAAGGAAAAGGTAAATGCCGGAGCAGAAGTGCTGCTTTCCCAGTTGTTTTTTGACAACACACAGTTTTACCGTTTTGTGGAGGACTGCCGGATTGCGGATATCAATGTGCCAATTGTTCCTGGCATCATGCCGGTCATCAATGCCGCGCAGATCAAGCGAATGATTACGATGTGCGGAGCTTCTTTCCCGGAGCGTTTCCAGAAGATTATTCATAGATTTGAAGATAACAAGGCAGCTTTATTTGATGCGGGTATGTCGTATGCGTTAAGCCAGATCATTGATCTGCTGGCAAACGATACCGATGGAATTCACCTGTATACCATGAACAATCCGGTGGTTGCCCGCAAGATCTGTGAGGGAATTCAGCATATTATATGATGTTTATTGTGTCAGGCACTTTGTTCTTTTAGGCATTATCTGCAAAAAAGTGATTCCTTCAACTCAATATACCCAATGAGCATCGGTCCGGTCAAAAATAAAAGAACACCTTCCATCACCCTCACAAGAGAAATTTTTTGCGTAAAGCTCATGCTTCCGATCACGATCAGCATGGCAAATGCGCCAAATTTCCACACAAACTTCCAAAGATATTGCATCCTCACACGGATGTAGTTTTTTCCCGAAACCGGAACAAACCGAAGTATTTTTGAAACCGCATCTGATTTTGGCATCCTCCGGCTGAAGGTTTCATTGCTCCATCGATACGGTGCCAATACATAGTTATCCATATAAACGACCATCCACACATAACACAGTATCAGCCACGCATCCTGATAAAATATCCCATCAAATATCAGCACCATCCCTAACATTAGCGCAAAAGCTGCAAACATCCCGTATAAAAACCATGCCAGCTGCCCCGTATTCTCCTTTAAATTCCGGTCAAAATTCTTCAAATTTTCCTGTTGCTTCTTATCCTCTATCGTCATCCTCGACACTCCTATCTTTTACACATAATACCCATGTGTTTCGATTCAAGCACATTTTTCTGCACTTCACGCAACCATTGCCGTCTCACCGCATAATCTTCACTGCCACAACGCCTTATGCATTCTCATAAAACGAAGTAAACTCTCCATGCACGAATCGCCCGATATAATCAAATTCTTTCCGGATGTCATCCTCTAAGTGCGACGACATGATCACGGAACAGTCCAGCACTTCCAACTGCTGCCGGAGCAACCTGTAAAATTCCTTGCGGAAGATCGGATCCATCCCCGCAGTCGGCTCATCTAAAAGAAGAAGCCTCGGTTTGTGTGCGAGTGCAAATGCAAGCTGAAACTTCATATTCTCACCGCGCGACATCTTCTCCACGGTCCGTGCCGTGGTAAGATCCATCTGCTCCATCAGCGCAGCAAACTGATCCATATCAAAGGTATCATAGAAGCTGCCCAGCATCCTTGCATTCTCTCTTGCACTCTTCTGCCGCAAAAACAACCGCTCCTCAGAGACAAATCCGATCCGGTTCATCGACCACGCATGATCTTCCGCGATATCGGTTCCGTCCAGATAAAAGCTGCCGCGATAATGCTTCTTTTCCTCCATAATATAGCGGAAGAATGTCGTCTTTCCGGCACCGTTTTCCCCGATGATTCCCATAATATATCCACTTGGAAGTTCAAAATCCACATTTTGCAAAGCGAACCTGCCTTTGCCAAATAACGCTTTCTTCCCCTGTACCTGCTTCGCAGAAAAAATAATATCTTCCATCTTACAGCAATCCCTCCAGCATCTCACGAATATCCTCAGTTCCAAGTCCCGCCTGTTTTGCAAGCGTAATCCACTCCTGCAGGCGTTTTTCCAATTCCATCAGCTGCTTTTCGTGCAGATAATCCGTGTTGTATTTGCACACATAAAATCCTTTATTGGAAACGGAACGGATCAGTCCCTCCCGCTCCAGTTCCTCATACGCGTGCTTCGTCGTAATCACGCTGACGCCGATATCCGCTGCCAGTCCCCGAATGGACGGCAGCGCCTCGTCCGGCTGCAGTTCACCGGATATGATCTGATTCTTGATCTGATTGACGATCTGCTCGTAGATGGCATACGTTCCATGTGGTTCAATGACGATTACCAGTCCCATGTCTCCTCCTTCGTTGCAAGTTCATAGACGGCGAGTTTCTCTCTGATTCCACCCCAACGCTTGTGAAGCGCATAAGAAAGAGGTGCGTAAATGATGAGATAAATAACAAGCGCAACCCAAAATTCCACATTCGTAATCTCCGAAGAACAGATGCCAATCATCACGCAGCTTGCGATCACACTGAATACCGTGATCGGTCCGTTAAAATAACTTACCTGCCCATAAGCTGCCCGCGACGCATTATTCCGCCAGACCAGTCCGTCGTTTGTAATTCCCACACAATAGGACATAAAGAACACCGTTACCAGCTGCAGGATCACGCCTTTTATCATCATCGGCTGCACGATCAGCAGGATGATATCGATTACTGCACACAACGCAAGCGGCAGGCCAATCTTAACCTTTAACATTCTCCGGATATATTCCTCGCGCAGCTTTTTCGATCCGGGAACCAGATACAGCATCGTCGGCAGGGCACTCGTATGTGTGATTGCTGCAAACAGCGCAAGAGCCATCGGAAATATGAGCCATATATACCCAAGCCCTTCCTTTGCACTGCCAAATACAAAAGGCAAAAACGATGCGCCAAACAGGATCACATAAAAGATACTTTTCAATACCTGATCACGGTTCTTATATTCCAGAAAATATTCTCTGATCACATTCTTATATTTGATTGCCTCTTCCATGCTCCGCTCCTTTCGCCAGATAATACATCAGTTCCTCCGTGTCCGGCTCCCACACCTTAAGTGCCCGGTCATACTCCGCGTGATCATGTTTGACCAAAGCACTGCAGCCCACCGGTGTCTCCTCCATATAGACCAGCCGCCCGCCAAAAGCCCTTAACGCATGACGCTCGCCTGCCACCATCCGGTATGCATCACGGACCGACTCGATATCTCCATACAACAGTTGTCTGCCTTTCTTAAGCAACAGCAGATAGTCCGCAAACCGGTCCACATCCGAAGTAATATGTGTCGAGAGGATCACACTCTTCGTTCCGTCCGCGGTAAATTCTCTTAAAATATGATGGAATTCTTCACGGAAGGTCTGATCAAAATTCGCCCCCGGCTCATCGAGCAGCAACAGTTTCGGATGATGCGACAGCGCAAAAGCAAATGCAAACTTCAGCTTTTCTCCCTTGGACAGTTTCTTATATTTTTTCTTTCCATCCAACCGGAATCTCTTAAGATATTCCTTTAACAATGTCTCATCATAGTGTTTATAATATTTTCCGTAATGTCTGCTGTTTGTGATCAGCGAATCCCAGTCATCGAACCATTCCTCATGAAACACGAAACCGATCTCCTGCTGCAGTTCCATCTGATTTGCACGGTACTCTTTCCCCTCTAAATAAACGGTTCCATCGTACTCATAAAGTCCCGCCAGAATCTTTAACAGTGTGGTTTTCCCCGCACCATTCTCCCCGATCAGTCCGCAGATATAGCCTGCCGGGAGTTCAAAATGGATATCCTGTAACGCAAATGAACCGAATCGCTTGGATAGATTCTCTGTTTTGATCATTGTCTGTTCCATGCCTTTCCCTCGTATTTTCATTCGTGCAAAGTTTTGTCCCGTCTGTGTATGTGTATATATACATATATACACCATCTTGTTTTAGTTGTCAACGTAAACTTACACCCATTCGACTTTTTTCTATCTCCCCATCCGGTTTCAGGCGATTGTACGACTGAAACACGCCGGTAACCATTTTAATTTTTTCCGGATCCTCTCCAACAAAATTTGTTTTTAAAAATAAAAGCTTTGGGACATTCTTTCAATGCCTCAAAGCCTTTATTCTTTCTTAAATATCATATACACTTCTTACTTTTAGCCCGACCGGTTCTCCGCTTATGATCCGTACACGCTTCTCGCCCGCATTCATATCAAAATAGTTATCCTCAAGAACCATATCCTCATTTTCATTTAAGATTTCCACGCTCTTCGCATACGCCTCTGCCGATACAATGATCTCATTACCCTCGACGCGCGCACGAAGCTTCGGATCCTGATAGTGAAAATACTTGTGATACGAAAAGATTACACTTGACGCACCAATGCATTTGCCATCTTCCCATGCTTCGTAACTGACATATTCCTCAAAGCAGTCAATGTCTGGAAGTTCTATCTTATCCAGCCATACTGCGGAAAGTGCCGGAACCTCCACCATCTGTTCTGCTTCTCTTAAAATCTCAGCCTTTGCATTGCGGACAGCATATTTCACAAGAATCTTATGAGCTGTCAGAGTCTCATTCGCCACATTCAGCCGGATGGATTTTTCAAATACAAAATGCTGGCGATTCATATTGGCCGCAGATGTCATCCAGCTTTCTTCCTCACAGGAGATCATCACCGGCGCGAAGAACCTCTTTGCATAGTAATGCAGTGCCTTCCATCTTCCATAGTAATCGATGGACGACCAGGAAATCACCGGCCAGCAGTCATTCAACTGCCAGTAGATGGCGCCCATACAGCGTCCACGATTGCGCCTGAAATGCTCCACTCCGTAGCGGATTGCATCCGCCTGCTGAAGCTGCGAAGCATAGACAAAGCTGCTGAAGTTCTCAGGATACCGGTACGTTGCCTGCATATAATGCGCGATCTTGCCGTTGGCACCATAGTTTCGCTGATGCTTTTCCATCTGATACGAGAACGGATTCATCTCATGTTCATTCCCAATGACCGTCTCAAGCGTTTTAACCGATGGGAAGGCCTGAAATCCGAACTCCGACGCATAGCGGAAAAAGTGATTCCGATACTCGGAAAACGGCTTATCACCGTGCCAGACCTCCCAATAATGCACATCGCCCCGGTTATCATCATTTGGTGCATCAAAGGAGCCTCCGGAAGACGGACTCGCCGGCCAGTAGAATGTAACCGGATCGTATTCTTCCAGAATTTCCGGAATAATGCGCTCATACATAAACAGATAATCTCGCACCTCCGTTTTCTTCGTTACCCACGTGCCCGATGCGACAAACATCTCCATCTCGTTATTTCCGCACCATAATGCAAGGCTTGCATGGTGGCGGATCCGCTTGACATTCTCAATCATTTCCTGCCGGATATTGGCCTCAAACTCCGGTGTCAGTTCATACACCGAGCATGCAAACATAAAATCCTGCCATACCATAAGTCCCAATTCGTCACACAGATCAAAGAACCAGTCCTCCGGGTAATAGCCTCCGCCCCAGACACGCACGCAGTTGAAATTTGCCCGCTTGCACTGTGTCAGAAGCTTTCTCGTCTTCTCCGGTGAAGTTCTCTGCAGAAGGTTATCCTCCGGGATATAATCCGCTCCCATCGCAAAAATCATATGACCATTGACTTCATGTGCAAAGCTTTCGCCCCACTCGTCCTTCTCTCTTTTTACGGTCAGTGTACGAAGCCCGATGCGCCGCTCCCAGGTATCAAGAATCTCATCCTCATCCTTTAAGATTACCTTTACCGTATACAGCGGTTGCTCGCCGAGTCCGTTCGGCCACCAGAGTTTCGGCTCCTCAATTTCAATCTCATCCGGCGAGTCGGCATACGTCACCTGACTTCCGTCAGGCGCGGTAATAACAACCTCATAGAACAGATCCTTGTCTGCCGCCTCATCCGTGAATAATTCCATGTCAACTTCAGGCTCCAGCCACACCCTTCCATCTTCATGTCGCTGGCGGATATACACGCCGTCAATGCGCGCCTCCTTTACGCCAAGAAGCGTTACCGGGCGAAAGATTCCGCCGTCCGGCAGGCATGCGCCCCAGTCCCATCCGGACATATAGTGCGCCTTGCGCAGATGCATAAATCCCTCAATTGTATCCTCATTACCGATATTCCTGTACTTATGAAACGCCTCTTCCATAAATTTAAGAGGCGATCCGATCACAACGCGAAGTTCATTCTCCGATTGCATCACATCCCCGATTGCATATTCCCACACACGGTGCATATTATCTGCTTTACCAAGATAACAATCATTCAGATAAATATCTGCCACCGTATCAATTCCTTCGAATCGGAGCAATACCTCGTCACAATCTGCGAACGGATCCGATGCTGCCGAAAAATGCGTCCGGTACTCATAATCCTCTTCCATGAGAACTTTCGCTTTATACTCATTGTCGCCAAAGAACGGATCTTCCATCTTTCCGGCGGCAAGCAGCGCCGAATAGATATCCCCCGGCACCTGCGCGCCGATCCACTCCTGTTCCTTTACATTCCGTAGCTCCCATCCTTCATGAATTTGCATTTTTTCCATCTTGTCCCTCCATATGGAAAGTCGCTTTTCGTTCCAAGATTCCCAAACACATCGCACCTAAGATACCCGGATTTTCGCCAAGCGCCGGTGCCACAATATACTGATCAATCTGCGCGTCCAACATTTCATGATCAACGTAGCCATTTAATAATTCTTTCACTTTTTCTCTCACCATCGCAAACAACTGCTTCTGATGCATCACTCCGCCCCATAACACGATTTTCTGTGGAGAATAGCATAACACATAATTGGCGATTGCCTGTGCGAGATAAAACGCCTCCATCTCCCATACTTCCGGCTTGTCAGTCAGTTCGATCGCAGGTTTTCCCCAGCGTTTTTCTATGGCAGGACCGGCGGCGAGTCCTTCCGCGCAATTGGCGTGAAACGGACAGTTTCCCTTAAAGTGATCCCCGGGATGGCGTTCCAGAAGGATATGACCGCCTTCCGGATGCACCAGTCCATGCACCAGCTTTCCATTGCAGTACACCCCGACACCGATTCCGGTTCCAACGGTAATATAAAGAGCCGATTCACAGCCTTTTGCAGCTCCCCAGACTACTTCTCCGAGGATTGCCCCATTTACATCCGTATCAAAGCCAACCGGAATCTGCAATGCATTTTTAAATGCTCCTGCGATGTCACAATATGCCCATCCCGGCTTTGGTGTCTTTGTGATGCAGCCATAGGTTGCGGAATTGCGGTTTAAGTCAACCGGTCCAAAACAACCGATTCCCAATGCCTTAAGATCCCACTTCTGAAAATACTGAATCATTTCCGGCAGGGTTTCTTCCGGACTTTTAGTTGGAACAGAAATGCGATCCACAATCTTTACTTCCGCCTCCAGCGATCCATCCGTTTCTCCGATTGCGCAAACCATCTTTGTGCCGCCTGCTTCAATTCCTCCAATTAACATGCTCGTTTTCTCCTTTTCATCATCGATCACTTTATAAGCGATTGCGAAACTCCTAATCGATCACTTTAGTGTTTACAAAACTCTGGTCGATCTAGTTTATATCTCTATCTAGCATACCACATTTTCATCCATTTCGTAGATATAACTTTTTGCAATTTCAAGATCCCCATCTAATGTGAACAACTTTACCTGATAGAGTTCTTCCGGAAAGAGCAGATTGGTCATAACCACTTCCCCATCATTAATAAACAGCTCACTCTGCGAGACATCCAGCAGCAATCTGACATTTAGATATTCCTCATCAAAATCCACTGCTGCCTTATATTTTCCCGGGAACTTTTCATGTCCGTTCACGCCTGCATTCATTCGATCCACATAGCAGATACGTTCATTTTTACAAAATGTAATCTCGAATTGTTTTCCCATGCCTGTCGAAATTCTGATTCCAAACGCAGGTGCATGAATCTTCTCTGTCGGGTAAGAAATCAGCAGCTCCAGCACATCCGCCTGATTGCAGATGGTCCATTCTTCCCCTGCACCCATCTTAATATTTCTCATTTCGCGTTCATTTTTCCGAAGACTTTGCAGTTCCTCCACCGGCTGCTGTACCAGAAGGTATCTGCTGCCTTTCTTTTTTAATTTCAATTCACGGACACTCGACATCTGTCCTTTAAACGGGCTTGTCGGCATATCATCACGATATTGCCAATTGTCTGCCCATGCGATCATCAGCCGTCTGCCATCCGGTACATGGTTCCATGTCACTCCCGCATAGAAATCTTTTCCGTAATCCACCCAGCTTCCTTCCGGTTGATCCTCGACCGTTTTGAAGCTTCTTCCATCAAATTCTCCGACGAAATACTTCATGCCTGTTCCGCCTGCCGGTGATCCATCGCTTATGCTTATGGTCAGAACCCATTTATTTTCTCCCGTTTCCCCGATTGTCATCGGGAAGAGATCCGGGCACTCCCACACTCCGGAATGATCGTCTGCCGTTCCTGCAAAGAAAGACATTTTTTCCCAGTGAATCAAATCCTGCGACTCATACAAAATCACACAATCTCCACCGGTAACAACCATCACCCACTTGTCCTCATACCGGAAAACTTTCGGATCGCGGAAATCCGGTCGTTCATCGGTCAAAATTGGATTTTTCTCATATTTTTCCCATGTCCGGCCTTTATCATAACTGAAAGCTGCACCCTGGCTCTGTCTTCCGGTCACATGTTCACTGTAAGTAAAAAAAGCTGCCATTCTATGGTTTTCTTCATCCACAACGGCACTTCCGGACCATATTTGTCCAATCTCATCCGGCGCAATCGCATTCGGCAGTCTCTTCCAATGCACAAGGTCTGTGCTTACTGCATGTCCCCAGTATATCTGTTCATTGATATTGTACTGATGAAAAAGATGATATTCTCCATCATAATATACCAGTCCGTTCGGGTCATTGATCACAAAATCTTTTGCCGAAAAATGAATTTTAGGTCTATATTTTTCCATATGAATACCATCGGGCATCCACAAAAACTGTGAATGCCCGCCTTTCCTGTTTTTACTTTTGTTTTTATTTCTTTAAATCCTTGAAATCTGCTTTCAGATGCTCAACCATCTCGTCAAATGTGTACTCTCCACTGAAATATCCCTGGAAGTCAGCTGCTGACTTTGCCTCAAATCCGGAAGGGAAACCATCCATTACCCAAGGAGTGGTCTTTCCTTCATCAATATATCTCTTTACTTCTTTGGAAAGCGGATCTGAAATCTCTACATCATCGTAATTGTCAAATGCCGGTACGCATCCAAAGTCATCAACAACAATCTTTTTTCCCTCATCAGACTGGAATAACCAGTTGATAAATTGTTTGGAGGCTTCTTTTACCTTCTCATCGGACTGACTGTTGATACACCATTTAATGGAGATACCAACCGGAATACAATCTTCTTTTACTCCTTTGATTGGAAGCGGAAGTATTCCCATCTTGTTTGCAATAGTTTCGTCAATTCCCTTAAGTTCCGGTCCGATCCAGTTTCCCTGCTGTACGACAGCCACACGCTCAATGGCAAGTCCGCCACCGATTTCTGTAGAATAATCAACCGCATTCAGCTTCGACAGATCATCCTTGGAAGTCGTATATTTGGTTTCAAGATCAAGTAATGCCTTTAAGGAATCTGCATACTTTAATCCCAGATCATCGGATGCTTCCAACTCATTTGCATTCTTGTACTCACAGGCCAATGGTGCATTTAATGTATGAAGTCCAGGAATCCATGTCTCCTTTGCCGCATACTCTTCCACTGCTTCAAGCTGAGGATATTTATCCTTTAATTTTCCGGAATCAATCTGCTCCTGAAGATTTGCAAAAGCCGCATCAATAGCATCGTAGTTCGTCAATGTAGAGGCATCAATTCCGGCATCCTTAAATATCTCTTTGTTGTATACCAGACCGTAGCCTTCCACACTGACCGGAATTCCGTATACCTTTCCATCCAGTGTGACGGCATCCAGACTGCCCTCTACTGCATGGGATACCCAGTCCTGATCGCTCAAATCCTCGACATAATCCGTCATGCTCGCAATATTATTACCCAATGCATAGATATCTACGGAATCATCACTCATCAGCTTCGCCTTCAGATTGGTGTTGTAGTCATTTCCCTGAATGCTTTCAACGTTAATCTTAACATTTGGGTTTTCTTCCGAATATTTTTCTGCTGCAGCCTGTAACTGATCTGCCATCTCGGATTTGTTCTGATAAAGATTAATGGTAATCTTATCGCCTTTTGCGTCCCCACTGCTGCCACATCCGGTCATCATGGCCAAAACCATTGCCCCACATAAAATCGCACTCACTAATTTTCTTTTCATTCCTTCTTCCTCCTTAAAATTTTATTAGTTAAAATAAATAACTTTCGCTTCATAAGGTGCCAGTCTGATTGCTTGTTCTGTTTTTATATCGCTTACCAGACGACTCTGTAAATGATAATTACCGATCAACTGCTTTGCTGTCCGGTTACAGAATTCTTCCGGCAGCGAAATCACCTGCTCCTTTTCTGAAAAACTGCATAACACAAGAAGTTTTTCTTCGGATAGAGTTCTTATATAGCAATAATTTTCTTCGCTTTCTTCAAACAACGGAGTAAAATCGCCATATACAATGATCGGATATTGCTTTCTTAACTGGATCAGCCTTTTATAATAACTGTAGACGGAATCCGGATCATTCACCTGGCTTGCTGCATTGATTTCTTTATAATTCGGGTTTACTTTAAACCAGCAGCCATTTTCCCCAAAACCGGCATATTCACTGCTATCCCACTGCATCGCCGTCCTTGCATTGTCCCGGCTTTTTTTCTGAATACAGGAGAACATATAATCCGGATCTTCTCCCATCTTTTGGGTCCGCTGATGATAAGCGGTGAGCGTTTCAATATCCTCATATTCATCAATGGAATCAAGATAAATATTTGTCATGCCAATTTCTTCGCCCTGATAAATGTACGGAGTTCCCTGCATCATATGCAGACATGTTCCAAGCATTTTTGCAGATTCTTTCCAATAATCCTTATCATTTCCAAACCTTGATACCACTCTCGGCTGATCATGATTATTCCAATACAGACTGTTCCACGCATTTCCCTGAAGCCCCAGCTGCCAACGGTTCATAATGGACTTTAATTTTGTCAATTGAAACTTTTCATCCGACCATTTGGAATTCGGACCATTATCTACATACATATGTTCAAAGGTAAAAATCATATTCAGTTCCTGTTCCTGAAAGCCGGAATATTTCTTTCCATCTTCCACCGTCGTCGCAAGCGTTTCCCCGACTGTGATCATCGGATACCGGGAAAAAACATCACGGTTCAGTTCTTTTATATACTGATGCGCCTGCGGCATATTGTGGGTAAACGGAACCATATCCCCGTAGATTTCTCCTGCTTCCACTCTTCCGTCCGGAAACTGCTGGTCTTTTCCGATCAGGTTAATGACATCCAGCCGAAAACCATCCACGCCCTTTTTCATCCACCAATGCATCATCTGCTTGACTTCTTCTCGGACCTTTGGATTTTCCCAATTGAGATCCGGCTGCTCTTTCGCAAACATGTGAAGATAATACAGATTTCTCTCTTTGCAGTATTCCCATGTGGATCCTCCGAAAAATGATCCCCAATTATTTGGCGGTCCTCCGTTTTTTCCTTCTCTCCAGATATAATAATCTGCATATGGATTATCTTCACCCGAGTGGCAGCTTTTCTGAAACCACTCATGCTGATTGGATGTGTGATTGACCACAATATCCATCATCAGCTTCAATCCTCTTTCATGCATCTTTGCAATCAGCTGTTCCATATCCTCCATGGTTCCAAATTCCGTCATGATACTCTGGTAATCACTGATATCATATCCATTGTCAACATTTGGTGATTGATAAACCGGAGACAGCCATATCACATCCACCCCAAGATCTTTCAGATAATCGAGTTTTTCTATAATTCCCGGAATATCTCCGACTTTATCTCCATTACTGTCTTTAAAGCTTCGCGGATAAACCTGATAGACTACTGCTTCCTTCCACCATTCTCTTTGCATCTTCCTAACCTCCGATTCTATTTACCGACTCCGGCTGTAATTCCTTTTACAATATGTTTCTGACAGCTCAGATAGAAAACAACGATCGGAACCATGCAAAGGACTAATGCTGCAGTTGCCAGATCCCACTTCTTTGTAAACTGGCCAAAGAACAGATACGTGCGAAGCGGTAACGTCTGCATGCCATTTTTATTGATCACCAGTGATGGAAGCAGGAAATCATTCCAGATCCACATGGCATTAATGACTGCTACGGTTGCAATAATTCCCTTCAGCAATGGTGCTACAATAAGGAAAAACGTCTGAAACATATTACATCCGTCAATGGTTGCTGCTTCCTCAAGTTCCACCGGAATATTCTTAATGAAACCATGGAAAAGAATAATGGACATTGCACATCCAAATCCCATATACATAAAGACCAGTCCCGGCCGGTTCATCAGATGCAGCTTGCTCATAACATTCACCAATGGAAGCATGACACACTGGAATGGAATCAACTGCGCCACTGCAAATACAAAGAACAAAACTTTACTTGTCTTTGTTTTGTATCGCACCAGAACCCATGCTGCCATGGATGAAATCAATATAATCAATACCGTTGAAACACATGTAATTACAAGTGAATTGATCAGGGACTTCAGAAAATCCATCTGTTCAAATGCTTTTACATAATTTTGAAAAGAAAACCGCTTCGGCAAAGCAAGAATATCAAGATAGATTTCCTGCAACGATTTAAAGGAACTGTTCACCAGAATTAAAATCGGTGAAATAAAAATCAGTGCCAGAATAAAGCCGATCACCATAAGTATGACTTTATGTACTGTTTTTTTCTTCTTCATTATGCTTCAACCTCCCTCTTCTTTGTAATTGTAAGCTGGACAACAGAGATGACCATAACCACAATCATAAAAATGACTGCTTTGGACTGTGCCAGACCAAATCTGTTTTCTCCAAATGCGGTATTATAAATATTGAGTGCCAGCATCTGTGTACTGTTGGCCGGTCCTCCACCTGTCAGGGAAAGGTTCTGGTCAAACAGCTTAAATGCATTTGATATCGATAAAAACAGTCCGATGGTAAATGCCGGCATCATCAATGGCAAAATAATGGATTTTAATTTTGTCCATCCAATGGCGCCATCAATCTCTGCTGCTTCCATTACCGAATCCGGGATATTCTGGATCTGTGCAATGTAGATCATCATCATGTATCCTGATAACTGCCAGGTCACTACGATCAGCAATCCGAGAAAACCTGTCTTCTGATCGGTCAGCCAGCCCTGAAGCCACGCAATGTCTAATTTTTTGCCAATGGCTTCAAACACCTGTACAAAAATAAACTGCCAGGTAAATCCGAGTAAAATGCCGCCAATCAGGTTTGGCATAAAGAAAACTCCACGTAAGAAATTTGATCCTTTGATTTTCTGTGTAACTAACATCGCAAGTGCAAATCCAATGACATTCACAGATATTACCGCACATACGGAAAAAAGAAGCGTAAACACAAACGCATTTCGAAACTGTAAATCGTTTGTCAATATCGTGATGTAATTGCTTAATCCGACAAAATGTTTCGTTTTGCTGATTCCGTCCCAATCTGTGAAGGAATACCCGATTCCCATAAATGTCGGTATGATCTGAACCATTGCAAACGCAATCAATGCCGGTGCTATAAACAGCCAGAATCCTTTCTTTGATTTTTTCATTTTATTTTTCCTCCCTCTTTTTACTTCTGATTGGTTTGTTTTTTGAGTGATTCTCTTTACAGTTCATACTATACCAACATTCTCTCTATATTTCAAAGGTTTTATATAAAACCTACTTTTGCGACAAGTCAAAACGCTCGTTTTTGTGTATGTTTTATATAAAACTTTTTCAAAATCTTTATGCAACCGTTTGTCCAATTACGTTTTCCCACATAAAAAAAACCATGCTTTGCAGAGAAGAAATTTACTTTCGTATTTTTCTTTCCCGCAAAACACGGTTTCGCTATTTTTATACCGAATGGCCCTCTATCAATGTAACGGCCTGTCTTACATCCAAACCGCTCATCAACCGGTTCTCCAATAAATCGATCATCAATTTTACGGCTGTCCGTCCTTTCTCAGTGACATCCTGATAAACCGTAGTTAATCTTGGATAACAATACTTTCCAAATATATTTCCATCAAACCCGGCAACCCCCAGATCATCCGGTATCCTGATTCCCTGCTCCTGAAAATAATGGATTGCCTCCACCGCAAATATATCCGCAAGGAAAAACAGTGCCGTCTTTTTCCCGACGTATTTTGTCATCATCTGATAATCCTGATTTCTTTTCTGCTCCGTCTCATGAAGAGAGATAAAATCATTTTTCAGATAATCTCTTCCCGACTCCTTCCACGCCCTTCTATATCCAAGCCATCGTTCATGATCGACTCCGATATTTTTTCTTGCGCATACATAAATGTTATCATACCCTCGTTCCAATAGATATTTCGTCATAATATAGCCGCCATTTTCATCCTGAAGACCAACATTGACATAATCCGACGATTCTTTGTCTATCAGATCGATTGCAACGATCGGTTTATTGACAAGCGTTTTAAGCTTTATGTAATTTTGATATTTAAAAGTGATTGCAATAAGACCATCCACATTCCATGCCAATGCCATATGAAAAATGTCTTCAAGACTTTCTGCCGCATACAACATCATGTAATAACCCTCTTTCCGAAGAGCTTCTTCCATCGCACCAATGATGTGACTGTAAAATGTATCCGAAATAACGGAGTTTTCATAGTAACGCGAAGTGTGAATTACAACCCCGATGATCTTTGAACTGTTGTTTTTTAAAGCACTCAGTCCCATTTTTGGCACATAATGATACTCATCCAAAAGCTTTTGGATTTTTTCCATGTTTTCCTTTGACACTTTTTTCACATTACCATGCAAAACATTGTACACGGTCGTCATACTGACTCCTGCCATTTCAGCAATCTCTTTTATTGTTGTCATTTTTATTTTATATCCTCTCAAGTATCTTTTGTCTCTAACATTTCTACTTGCTCTTTATTGTAAATGCAGGTAAATTTTGTGTCAACGGAATAATTTTGATGATTTTATTGTCCTGTTAAGTGGTACAATAATAAAGTGAATTATTACCATGCAGTTATAAGAAGGATAATAAAAATGTTTTTTGCATACGGAGAAAAAGAGATTAGATTAGTTTATTGTGTCAGGCACTTTGTTTACCTTTTTTCTTCCCAATAACCGTAAACATTCGCTTCCTGCATCGGCGTATCGTATTCATCCAGTAAGATAATTACTTTTTTTCATATGCATGCTCCAAATATCTGCACAAATAATTAAGACTGTCACACGCGGTAACATCATCCCTGTAGTTCCACCACTGCCGTATGAAATCTGTCTTATCAATGTAAAAGCACTGACTTTCTCTTAATGCTGCAAAATCCTGTTTGCCAATTCCAACCTGTTTTTGCATAGTTCTACCCACTTTCCACGGTTTTGTGCTTTTCATTATTTTTATTTATCATATCAGATAACGTTTTAAAATGCCACCTTCTCCAGATGTTTTCATTTCTAAATGTGTCTGTAAGTATGGAGGACAAAACTTAACAGATCCCAAAGCAATTCTAAAAAAATATAAAAAATTTTCCTTTACAGTTATTCAATTTTAATACTATAATACAAGGGATTATAAAATAGTAAAGAGACCTGCCATCATGCAGAACATAAAAACGATTGCCGGAACTTTCACGATAGGCACTTATGAAATTCCAAAACAATATGTATGTGCAAAAACACCCACAATTACACAAAAAAATGATATCTGTGAGATCGTAACCTACGATCAGCAGATTACCGTAAATGGACATAACTATGCTCCGGTACTGCATCAAAACTGTATGCAGCCGGAGCAGATTACATTATATCCACTTGTAATCCGGCAGGAACACGCGACACTGACCGTGTCCGACCGTTATCATACCGGACATTGGAAATCCGGGGATGACACACAGATTTCCGACTGGCGTCCAAAGCTTATGCACCGGGGATGTGTGCCATGTACCAATTGCGGAAGGTGTTAGCACTTTTTATATTTTATTCCAGCCAAAGTGTAACCGCAGATTTATTTTCACTTGGTCTGTAATATATTTTACGGTCTTTTATGCTAACTCTATGACATATTATTTAAAAAACCTTGGGAGTGCCAGCTCCCAAGGTTCTAAAGTTCATTACGGAGAACTACCCCGTCAAGCTAGTGCTGTCATTTATCTCTGTCTAACCGCAACTTGATTTTTCTTTTATATGATTGTAATATATATTTAGCTAAGAAAAGTGATTATGATTCCAAGTGGGTCAATAAAAACCTGAAGTGCCAGCTTCAGGTTTTTATTTTACAACAATTTCTTATTTTTTTGCCTTCTTTGATTTTGTTTCCTGTCATTAACAGAAAACCGGTTACCATCCACAGGTTTCCCTGTAAACAGTAACCGGTAAAAAAATTTCTCACCAATTTTTTTCGGTTTTATTTCCACACTTCTTCCGCGATTTCCTTCACAAGTGCAAGTTTTGCCCACTGCTGCTCTTCTGTCAGCTTGTTTCCGATCTCACAGGATGCAAATCCACACTGCGGACTCAGGCACAGACGATCCAGCGGAATATACTTTGCTGCTTCATGAATTCTTGCGATCACCTTATCCTTATCTTCCAGTTCCGGCTTTTTGGTTGTGATCAGACCAAGTACAACTTTCTTGTCCGGAGACACTTTTGCAAGCGGTGCAAAACCACCGGATCTTTCATCGTCATACTCCAAAAGCAGTGCATCCACATGCTCCTGCGCAAACACGTAATCTGCCACGGAGTCGTATGGGCCGCTGGTAAAGAATGTAGAGTGATAATTTCCACGGCAGATGTGGGAAGTGATCACCATATCCTCCGGTCTGTTTTCGAGTGCAAGGTTATTCACCTTTAAGAGCCGAGCCTTTACCTCTTCAATATCAACACCAAGTGACTGGTATCTCTGCTTTGCAGCATCTCCGACAATTGCGCCCCAGGTACAGTCATCCAACTGCAGATTGCGACATCCGACTGCATAAAACTGCTTGATTACATCCTGATATGCCTTTCCGATATCCTCGATCAGTTCCTCATCGGTTACATAAAACTTTCTCGTCTGCCCGATGTTCTGCGGAACGATCATCTGCTGATACATCTGTGCCGGTGCCGGAATCGTATATTTTGCAACGGTCTGCCCATCTTCAAACTGCTTTAAAAACTTAAAGTATTCCACAAACGGATGTGCTTTTGCTTTTACCTTTCCTACGAGATAAGTTGCTTCAAGATCTGCCATCTCTCCGTTAAACTGTACACCGCCGCCATCTTTCTCGTGGGCAACGCCTTCAAATCCCCACATAAAATCCAGATGCCAGAATTTTCTGCGGAACTCTCCATCGGTGATCGCATGGAAGCCTGCTGCTTTCTGCTTTGCAACAATTTCTGTCACGCACTCATCCGTGACACGGTCAAGTTCTTCCTGTGTGATGGTTCCTTCCTCAAAAGCTTTCTTTGCAGCTTTTAATTTTTCCGGTCTTAAAAAACTTCCTACAAAATCATAACGAAATGGTGTCTTTAATGTACTCATTTATCCGATAACCTCCTGTTTCTTTTCTGGTTTTTGTCTGTTTGTTTTGCTGAGGTTATCCTACCATCTCAGAGTTTATTTGTATAATACCTTTCTTTGGCGGTTTGTCATAGTTTAAAGTTATACCTGTGTTTATTGTGTCAGGCACCAATTATACATGGTACTGAATGGATAGTGCTTTTCTTCTATCAGATATTCAAGTGAGATTTCCCGCTTGCGGCGGCTGCGTATGCTTCGGGCTGCGTCTATGGCAGCATGCCGAATGACGGTCTTGCAAAAAACATCGTGTGTATGCCGGATATGCTCTTGATACTTTTCGTGTTCGGTCATGGAAAATCCCCCTTTCTAAATAATGGCAGAGAGCGTCAGCATTTTGTGCTGTCGCCCTCTTGATTATCGAACAGCAAAGACGGGCGGGGCTGTCAACGGCGGCGCTTTTGCGCCGTTCATCTTGACCGTTGACAGGCTCGGCTGGGTTTGCTACAAATTCTATCTCTTTATGATTTGTCGGAAAAACTCCTTACCCAAACAAAAACTACAATCGCGGTTGCAATGAGTAATTCCGCAAGAATTACAGAAGCATTCCATATTTCAAAATAGAAATGCCCAATGAAATAGACCGCAAAAAAAATCAAATAAATTCCAATCGAATACATAATATTTTTGGAAATTTGAGTGCGTTTCTGTTCCCTAACTAACATCTGTTTCTGTTGTTGTTCCAGAATTTCTGTTTTAACCGATAATTCATCTATCTCTGATGGTTTTAACAGATAATCCACGGTAACATCGAATACTTTGCTTAGTTCAACAATCTTTTCTACTTCGGGTATGACCTGCCCACTTTCCCATTTTGAAATAGATTGTCTTGAAACATTAAGCTGCTCAGCCAGTTGTTCCTGTGTTAATTCTCTACTTTTGCGTAGTGTTATAAGTTTTTCTGCGAACTCCATATGTGTTCCTCCTTTTGATTTTGTGTATAAATCTTATCAAAATACTCATTTGCACTCTAGCAAGTAAGCTATACAATTACATGACAAACGGTAGAGTTTAAGTGCTTTCTTGTATATCTTGATTGTCATTCTACTTTATATGCCTATTTTAGCATAGAAAAAACGTTTTCTCTATTACTCCATTATTTTACGGAATAGTGGGCTGTCTTTCTTTATTTTAGTTGTGTTTCTTTATCACACATGAGCATTATTTTAAGAGATTATACAGAGAAGGATTTTGAGGCATACAGCAGATTGAAAATGGATGCCGAGACCATGTACTATCTGCAGGACATACAGTTGCATTCCGTTGAGGAAGCCAGACGGGATTTCGCGGAAGTCCTGTCTGACATGAAATCCCCGGAGCGGAAATTCTATTTCTGTCACATGGAGCTGAAAGACACGCACGAACAGGTTGGCAGCATCGGGTATACGGTTGAAGCCGACACTCCGGTAGGAAAGCTTGTCCATCTGGGCTATTTTACATATCCGAGGCATTGGGGGAATGGCTACACCTCGGAGGCATTGAAGAAGGTTCTGGAATATGCCTTCACACAAGACAATGTGTACAGAGTTACAACCGGGTGTCTGGCAGAGAATAAGGGCTCCGAGAGGGTTATGCAGAAAAACGGGTTAATAAAAGAAGCCAAGCATATTGATTATGAATGGCACGATGGTAAAATGAAAACCCGCTTAGAATATCGATTATTAAAACATGAATGGGAGCAATTACAAAAAACACTTTAATTTCCCCTTGCAAACCACACGTATTATGTTATAATACATTTAACAATTAAGTTAAATGTTAAGCGTAGGAGGGATAAGTTTGGGAATGCAGGATACGCTTCGCGCGCTTGCCGATCCAACAAGACGCGAAATCCTTAATCTGCTCAAGAAATCACGGCTGTCTGCGGGCGAGATCGGCGACCATTTTTCGATTTCCGGTGCGGCGGTTTCCCGGCACCTGTCCGTTTTGAAGGAGGCAGACCTGATCCGCGACGAGCGGGAAGGAAAATTCATCTATTATGAGCTCAACACCACCGTGCTTGAGGAGATCATGCTATGGATCACTGAATTAAAAGGAGGAAATGACCATGATCAGACAACATAAAAAAATGATATTACTCACATCGATTGCGACGCTGCTCCCGATCCTTATCGGATTGCTTTTGTGGAAGCAGCTTCCGGATTCCGTTGCAACCCATTGGAGCACAGGCAACGAACCGGACGGCTACTCATCCAAGGCTTTTGCAGTGTTCGGGCTTCCGGTGATCATGCTGATTCTGCATCTGGTATGCGTGATCGCAACGAACATTGATCCCAAGGCAAATAGCATCAACAAAAAAATATTCTTTATTGTCCTGTGGATCTGCCCGGTATTTTCCATCATTGTATGCAGCACGGTTTATGGGTATAATTTAGGGTATCAGTTTGATATTGGTTTTCTTTGTGGGCTGCTCATCGGAGTTTTATACTTGATATTAGGCAACTTCCTGCCGACGGTAAAGCCGAATTACACCATTGGCTTCCGCATTTCGTGGGCGCTGAATGATGCCGATAACTGGTATCACACGCACCGGTTCGGTGGAAAATGCATGGTGATCGGAGGGCTCCTTCTGATCGTCACCACGCCGTTCCAGAATACCTGGGTGCTTATGGCGCTCGCCATCCTCCCGTGCATTTTGCCGGTGATCTACTCCTACATGTACTACCGCAAGGGGCAGTCACGGTAATACTTTTTATTGTGTCAGACACCAATGGTTCAAATACATTTTAGGAGAATTGCTCGTTTATCACAAGATATTAGTAAATTTATAAGTTGCTATTAAATTTCATAGTATGAAAAGGTGAAAGTCTCTTTATGAATTTTCTGATTTTTCAAATGGAAAATACAGGCAGATCCGATAAGACTCCTCCCCACATTCTTCTTCGCATCTGCCCTGCATTTGCTCCATCATGATTTCAATATTATGAACCCCAATTCCCGTTCCTCTATGATCCTGTTCTTTATTTGCCGCTGCATTCATAATGGAAAAGAAAAACTCGTCCTGACAAATTCCCATATCCAACAGGATTTCTTTTGTCTTGTCTGCATACTTCAAAAGATTGGATAACAAATTATTCATAATGCGTCCGATATAATCATAACAAACACTTATCTTTACTTCCTCCCACTGTTTCCATCCCAGTGTAACCGTATAGCCATTTGTCTGCAATACATTGCACAATTCCGAACAGTAATCCTCCATTACAAAAGCTATGGATTCCGACTTTTCCATCTGTGGCTGCTGCCCTGAATTGATAAGAAAAAACTCAAATAGCTGATCTGAAAGATTTTTAATCTGAATCGCTTTTCCCACTGTTTTCTTTACATAAAGTTTCACCTTATCGTGTTCGGGTTCTCTTTTTATAATTTCAAGATATGCCATTAATGCAGTCAATGGCGTCCGCAAATCATGTGCCATCCCCAGAACCAGTTTATTCTGTGCCTTTTTCATATTTCGTTCTTTTTCTTCCTTCTCCAAAAGAACTGTTTTCATATGCTCCAGACCGCGTGCCAGATCTGTCAGCTCATCCTCTCCTTTTATAGTAAAATCCACCGACCATAATCCATCTTCCAGTTTCGCTACTTCCCCACTCAATTGCCTGATGTACCGTACATATCCGCTTACACCAAACGCAAACACTCCAATCCAGACCAGCACACCACAAAGTGCCGCAGCCACATCTACCAGGATATAATACTTTCGCTCACGATTCACATATATAAATACATCTGCATTCCCATCTGTAAACGATACTTCTTGAAAATATTGCCATGTATAGTGTAATTGCTCTGATTTTGTACGATCCAAGGCAACCGGAAGTGTGTAATAATTATCGTAAAGCAGCATGCGCTTTCTTGAAATCGTAAAATACCCAATATGGTTTTCTTTTGCCCACTCCCGGATACGCTCCGTGTCGGAAGCCGCCAGATGATGTCTGGATACATATTCCTGAAACATTGCTATGGTTTCCTTAGAAACATTTCTTCGATACATAGAACTTTCAAAATACCGGTTTAATGCTCCATTTCCCATAAAAAATATAAGCAAAAACAACAGCAGTGCAAGAAAAAATCCCAACAGCAGAATTCCGATCATTTTTTCCATCAGATGTTTTCTTTTTCGTTTATTCAATGCGGTATCCTTTCCCCCACACCGTTTGTATAATTTGCGGTTTCTGCGGATTCTTTTCAATTTTCAGTCTCAATTTCCGAATATGAACCATAACGGTATTTGCAGAATTATTGAAAAACGGCTCCTGCCAGACGCTCTCATATATGTTTTGTACGGAAAAAATTTTTCCCCTGTATTTCAGCATTAATGACAAAATTTCATATTCTGTTTCCGTCAGGTAAATCTCCTCATCCCCTGAAAATACTTTATTTCCTGTAGTATTGATCTTCAGATCTCCTTTTTTTATCCACACATTTTGTCCATTTTCTTTCATGTTTCCACAAGTATAAACCTGTTTTCGACGCAACAATGCCTTTATCCTTGCCAGCAATTCTGCATAAGAAAATGGTTTCACCAGATAATCATCTGCCCCGGCTGTAAATCCGATAATTTTATCATTCTCACTGCTTTTTGCGGTCAAAAATAAAATCGGCACATAGGAAATCTTGCGTATTTGTTCACAGGTTTTGATGCCAGAAATCCCAGGCATCATAATGTCCAAAATAACAAGATCCGTATCCTCTGAAATCTGGTGCAGCCCATCCATTCCATTATCCGCTTCAATTACATGAAAACCCTCGTTTTCCAGCAATATCTTTACGCTTTCCCGGATATCTTCATCATCTTCAATAATCAAAATTGTTATTTCATCCATATTTTCTCCCATTTATCAAGCATTATTTAATTTATATAGTATTGTACCATATTTTTATAACATAATATCACTCTGTAAAAATGTTAAGATTTGTTAAGAAATATTAAGACTTATTTTAAAACATATATGCTATGATTAAGCTATCCGTTTAGGAAAACAAAAGAAAAGAGACCGTATAATGAAACAGAAAAAAAAGAAACGAAAAAGAAAAATTTTTCTACCATTATTTTTAATATTTTTCATCATCATCGGATTTTATTCCCATCAATCCTACGAAACAGCCATGCACGAACAACTCCCGGATTCTCTTATCGAGTTTGAGCAAAAATATCCGGAAGCAACCGATTTTGTAGAAAATTATCACAAATACAAAAACAAATCCTTTGACCTTGATGTGTCACACGAAGTAAGAAAAGACAACATTCCTCTATTCATCCAGTGGGATAAGCGATGGGGGTACAAAACATATGGCAGCAATTTCCTTGGTGTCAATGGTTGTGGTCCAACTTCACTTTCTATGGTTATCTGCGGATTAACTGGAAAAGCAACGTGGAATCCTTATAAAGTGGCACAATTTTCGCAAAAACAGGGTTATTATATCAGTGGACAGGGCACTTCGTGGGATCTGATGACTGCAGGTGCAAAAAAGCTGGGCCTTACATCCACAGAGGGAACCATAAATAACGATTATATCCGGCAAAATCTTACCTCATCCACCCCGATGATCTGCTCCATGCTGCCCGGAGATTTTACTTATAGTGGACATTTCATTGTTCTCACCGGCATCGATTCCGAAGGACGCGTTGTCGTCAATGATCCCAACAGCCCCAAAAACAGCGAAAAACACTGGGATATGGATCGACTTTTGCCACAAATCCGGCATATCTGGAAATTTGAGGTGGAAAAAGCTGCATAATTCTTTGTTCTATGCCTGTCTCGCCCGTTGTTTATTGTGTCAGGCACCAATTGTTTTCTGATTTTTGCTTCATAGAAAATATTTCCGAATTCAGGTACATCACTACCTCATTTTCCAGCATCAAGCAACTTCAAAATGCTCTGTGCCCGTTTCTTAAATACTTCGTTTTCCGATCCCTGGGCTATACCCGCAATGCGCACCATCTCATCCTCATACGGCATACAAAATTTAACCGCATCTGTTAAAAGCCGGTCAGACTCTAATGTGCTGTCTAATGCATGATCAAAGTCATACAACGGTGCCATGCACACATACTCTCCGGTATCCGTATTTCTAATCCAGCCAAAATTACCTGCATGCCGGTCTCCATTTCCGATTATCGCATCTATAATAAGCATTTGCGCTCCGGCTTTTCCAAACAGATCTATAATCGTCTGCTCATCAAAATCATCCGGATCAATTCTTCCCGACTGATCTGCCTGCTCAAGCATCACCTTTGGGGAGGTTATATTAGAAATTGCGATTCCTCCGTCTGTCTCATCTGCTCTTTCTACAGAAATTCCGCATTCCCTGCAAAGCTTAATACATTGCAGTTCCACGGAAATATCGCCATATTTGTAGAGCTTTCCGTCCTGTTTCCATTCCTTTGACAGTGCACCACCCACGTAGAGTGTCGGTGCCGCCTGTCCTGTAAATTCTTCGTTTCCGTCCCAGAATGGTTTGTAATACGGACTGATCTCCTCAAAACATATCGAATCATCCTCAGCTTTTGTCCAGTAACAGTCGCTGAAACTCAACGCTCTGGTCTCACGGTTAATGCGCATACGCGCTCCCTGTCCGAATGTGATGCCCTTTAATTTCCGTGCTATCGTGTTGGTACCTGAGGAATAGCGGTATTTCATCCATTTTGTGAAGGTGTGATTGTCTGCACCTTTTTGCTGCATCAGCCCCGGAAGAAGATTATAATTTAATGTTTTTTCTTTCTCTATGTCGTAAACAGGTGTGTTTTTACACATTAGCATCATGGAATCACCCCTTTTATATAAATTCGATCGGTAATGCTACAAGATTTTCTCTTAAATATGTCTTTTTATCAATCAGACATAAAATAACTCCGAGACCTCTTTTTTTATCACTTACCTTATCCAATACCTGATTCGTTGCTCCCATACTTGCCTTGGGATTGCCGGACATTTTAATCTCGACCGGATATAAGACTCCATCCTCCTCTATCACAAGATCAATTTCGTTTTCACCGGAAGCATTTCTGTCTTTCCCTCTGTAATAAAAAATGTTAAATCTGTAATCTTTGCCCTCGTTGGAATAGGATTTTAAAATTTCAGACACTACAAATGTCTCAAACATATTCCCTGCAACCGCTGAACATTTCAATGTATCGGCAGTAAGCCATCTGGTAAGATAACATGCCAGTCCGGTATCTCGGAAATAAAGTTTTGGTGTCTTTATTGCCCTTTTAAGTGCGCTCGCACTATACGGCTGGAGCAGATATACAATTCCGGTTCTTTCCAAAATAGATATCCAGTTCTTAATTGTCGGCTCACTTACCCCGACGTCTCCTGCTATGTTGGAATAATTGAGAAGTTCACCTGTTCTTGCAGCAACTGCCGTCAGAAATTTGGTAAATGTAATACCATCTGCCGCCACCAGTTCATTGATATCCCTCTCCAGATAAGTTGCAACGTAAGAAGAATAATATTCTTGCCAGTCCCTGTCTATATCATAAAGCTCGGGATAAGATCCTTTGTGGATAATTTCCCATATATTGTCATATTTTACAATCTCTTTTTCACGTTCTTTGATATATGCATCGGTTGGGATAAAATGCCGGTTAAATTTTACACCATAAATCTCCCGCATGGATAATCCGGTAAGCTCTGAGATTGACACTCTTCCTGCCAACGATTCACTCATGCCTTTCATAAGTTCAAGTTTCTGAGAACCGGAAAGAAGAAACATCCCTCGCTCATCCGATTCATCGACAATCTGCTTAATATCTTCCAGAATACTGCTTTCTTTTTGAACCTCATCTATAAAAAGCGGTTGTGGATTGTTTAAAAAAAACAATTTAGGTTCTTCCTTCGCCTGCATTCTTGTCAGTCTGTCATCAAAATTTGCCCGGTTAAAATCCTTGAATTCATGCTTTATAAGTGTTGATTTCCCGACCTGTCTGGCTCCTACCAGTAACATGCACTTGCTGGTAGACACTCTTTGTTTCAATATTGGCGTTATCGCTCTTTGTATATATGGCATAACAAACCTCCGGCTAATCTAAACTCTGATTTTATTATAGTCGTTAATATATACAAAATCAATAAAAAAATACCGGCTAATCTAAAGTTGCATTTTAGATTAGCCGGTATTTTTCAAGACACTCAAGCTGTACATCAGGAATCCCGTTAAACACGCACGGTACAATGCCAACTTCCTCATCATGAATGTGGTTGTATATCGTTTTAATCCGGGCAAGATCCATTTGTTTTGCACTTCGAATATTTATCATAAAATATACTCCATCTGCCGCTCCTTGGTTTTCAGCCCCATCTTTTCATAAAATTTCTCCGCCGAGGTATTTCCCGCCCAGACATTAAGCGTCACTTCATAGCAGCCTAAACGCTTTGCCTCCTCTTTTACATGCACAAACAACTTCTCTCCGATGTGCTGTCCTCTGGTACTTGCATCGACACACAGATCATCGATAAAAAGCGAGGTAAACGGCACCATATTGTTGGAAAATGGCTGCTCCCGCAACTGACAGAATGCATAGCCGAGACAGTTGTCATTCTCATCTGCTGCAACATAAATCGGTTTGGTATCATCCTTTATCATCTGTGTAAGTTCTTCGTTTGTGTATTTTGTGGTTCCCGGGATAAAAATATCCGGCCGGATATCTGCATGGATCTGAAGCACCTGTTCTAACAGTTCCAGCAGTCTTGGGATGTCGTTTTCGTTTGCTCTTCGAATAGTCATTTGATTATACTCCTTCTGCCATTCGCCCCTGCGTTTTTTTACAATTAAATAGGGATCATAAAAGGGGATGTCTGATTCTTTTAATTCCAGTTTTATTTTATCTCTCGATCTTGGCAAACACCTTGATTCCAAAAAATCTTCATAATCTGCAATACTCGGTTCGGTATTACTTCCAAACGCGGTAAATTGCACATTATCCACATAATTTTTATTCGCACAATCTTTTTTGCCTCATCAACATCAATCAATGTACATGGCTTATTTTTGTACATATACCACATCCGAATCGGCAATTCTTTCGGTGGAATTTTCAGGGAAACAACATAATCCATATCATGATTGAGCATTTCAATCAATAACACAATTTAACACCTTTTTTTATCTAAGTAAAGAAATAGTCATCAAAATGATTGTTTTTATAGATAAAACAGAATCATTTTAATGGCTATTATGATTTTTCCTTTTTATAATTTTATTATCCAGTTAAGTGATATAATAATATGGTAAATTATTACAATACTGTTATAAAAAGGACGATAACAATGTTTTTTGCATACGGAGAAAAAGAGATTACATACCTCAAACAGAAAGATAAATGCCTCGCAGAAATTATCGATAAAATCGGAATGATTGAACGGGAAGTTGACACTGATTTATTTTCAGCCGTGATTCATCATATCATCGGTCAGCAGATTTCAACAAAAGCACAGGCAACCATCTGGAAACGAATGAATGATCAGTATGGTATCATTAACGTAGATACCATACTGAGTGCCGGAGTTTCCAATTTACAGTCACTGGGAATTTCCTTCAGAAAGGCAGGGTATATTACCGATTTTGCCCGAAAAGTAAAGGACGGAACTTTTGATATTGACGGAATCTGGAAAAAATCGGACGAAGAAGCCATAAAAGAATTATCTTCTTTACAGGGAATTGGTGTCTGGACCGCGGAAATGATTCTGTTGTTTTGTATGCAGCGTCCAAATGTATTGAGTTTTGGTGATCTGGCAATCCAACGCGGCATGCGGATGGTTTATCACCACAGAAAAATTGACCGCAAACTGTTCGAAAAATACCGGCGGAGATTAAGTCCGTATTGCAGTGTGGCAAGCCTGTATTTCTGGTCTGTAGCCGGAGGTGCTATTCCTGGCATGAAGGATTTTGCACCCAAAAAGCAAAAGAGATCTTCAAATCCATGCCGTAATGATTCCCTGGCAGCTTCCGGCATATAGCCTTTTCCCCCAAATGGTTGTCCAAGCCAGTATCCCAGCTCACACTCATCGTCTCTTTGTGTCATATCCGTATATCCATTCAGCTTCAATTCCACTGCACCAATTGCAATATTATTCTCTTTTTCACAAATTGCATAGCACTCTGGTGCATTGAATACATTTCTGATTACTTCTTTACTTTCTTCTACGCTTTTATGCGGAGGCCAGCCTGCAACAGGTCCTACTTCCGGATTCTTTGCATATTCAAATAAACTGTCTGCATCGGTCTCTGTCCATTTTCTCAACACTAATCTTTCTGTTTTCACTCTTCTATCTGCTCCTGTAAGGTTTCCAGTTTACTTCCACCGATTTGTGTTAGCATAACATTTAAAGTCAGCTCAGGTCAAGACCTAGCTCTCAAATGACTGCAACATATTATGCAAAATCTGGTACAAATCCGCTATAAACACATATTTGAGCAGCCAGAAAAATCCAGATCAGTCACTCACGGGCAGGACAATCCGCGAACAGTAGCGCCGTGCTTCGATCTCCCGCCCCGTATAGGGCGCAACGATACCCAGCACACGCGGCAGACCGGCAGGTGTCAGTCCCCGCTCCTTCACCTCGCGTCCCAGCGTCAGCCATGCCTCATCTACGCCTTCGTCATATTCACCGTAGTACAACACGGACAGCACACGACATGCCGGCAGCACGACTGCGTCCTCCGGTGCCTGTTCCTTCCGAACCGGTACGCAGACCCAGTAGGGATAGGGCTTCTCTCCGATATAGCCCTCCAGATAATCGTTCCGCTCCTGTACCACGAACATCGGCTCATCAGAAAGCACACAGCCCTTTCTGATACACTCGCTGTAAAACCCATACATGGCGGCATACTTTTCTTCCACCGTACGTCCCATACACTTCTTCATACAGCAGGTCACGGCGTGGAGTGATGTCAGCTGCACCGACATACCGCTGCGATCCCCCGCCCGCAGCCGCAGCTCCTCCACACCTTGCAAAAGCTCCTGCAGGCGTTCCTCCAACACCGCGAGCAGCCCCGACACCTCGCCGCCCCTGACAAAATAGTCCGCGATCTCCTGTGCGCCCAGTCCCATGGATTTGAATTTTTCGATCTGTAAAACGCGCGCGACGTTGTGGTTATCGTAGTACCGCCGCCCGCTCTCCGGCGCGACATAGGCAGGCGCGAGCAGCCCCTTTTCCTCCATGCGCATCAATGTACTGCGGGAAACGCCACAGGCGTGCGCTGCCTCCGTGATCTGAAAGAGGCTCTTTGTATCTGTTTCCATCCTGTACCTCCTAAAAAACACTTGCTTCGTTCATGGGTGAACGAGTTATACTACCATTATAAAAAAACATCGGTTGCTGTCAAGTCTGACACAGCAGCCACCAGTTAAACATTAAAGGAGAAGGAGTGAAGAAACCATGAAGCTTTGGAAACGATTATTAGCGATCCCTATTGCAGCCTCTCTTGTGATGGGGCTGCTGCCTGCACCTGCGCTGGCGGAGGATACAGCACACAGCCACCCCATCTGCGGTGAAGCGCATACCGATATTGGCGACCACACGGGCGATAATTGTAAAGACGCCACATGGACAGCGTGGGATGGAACAAGTACGATTACATACGATACTAACAATACCGCCTATGTCTATCTGGAGAAGGATGCGACACGAGAATCTCGCCTTGAAGTAAAAGCAGGCTACACGCTCTATCTCTGTCTGAATGGCCAAAAACTGGAAAGTTCCTTAACAAGTTCCGCTTCGCAAGGGATGAGTCAGGTCATCAATGTCTCCAATGGTGCGAAGTTCATACTTTGTGACTGCAAAGGCGGCGGCACGATCACTCACTCGTCCGGTGCAAAAGGAAAAGGAGTGCGGGTTGGCGGGTCAGACCCCGCTGCCGCCACATTTTCCATGTACGGCGGAACGATCAGCGGCAATCATGCCGATGATCCACGCTCGGGGGCTGGTGGTGCAGGTGTGGAGATACAAAACGGCACTTTTAAAATGTATGGCGGCACCATCAGCGATAACTATGAGGAAAATGCCGGGTCTAACTACGGCGGTGGTGGTGTATGCGCGCATACCAGTGGCACATTTACGATGTACGGCGGTATCATCAGTGATAATCAATCCGTAACAGACGCCGGCGGCGTGACGGTGGTGGGCGGTACTATGAATATATACGGCGGCACCATCCGTGATAACACAGCGAAGGGCAATGGCGGCGGCATCTGGACGAACATCAACGGATTCATCATATCCGGCAACAGCGTGATTGAAAACAATACGGCTGTAAATGGCGGCGGTGTGTTTTACCAGGGTGATTCTAGTAGTAATATGACCATTTCCGAATCGGCGCGCATCTCCGGTAATACTGCAACCGGTAATGGCGGCGGTATTTATTTTAAGAATAAAGGCACGCTTACAATGAACGGCGGCAGCATCACCGGAAACACCGCGACAGGCGACGGAGGCGGCGTATATTTTGGCGGCGATATATTCAGTATTTCCGGCGGTGTGGAGATAAACAGCAACACAAAAAATAGCGCCAACAACAACGTCTATCTGCCAACCAACAAATCTATCACTATTGCGGGTGCATTGACCGGCAGCAATCCAATCGGTGTGACGACGGAAAAGACGCCGGATGCTTCTAACTATGTTCGCATAGCTTCGGGTTCCAAAAACGATGCCGCTCCGGAAAAATTCAGCTACGAGAACGACAGCACCCCTGTCAGTGCGACCAGCCAAAATAACAGCACCGCTGACCTCGTCGTGTGTCAGCATAACTTGAATTCAACTTGGAGTTCAGATTCTTTCTCTCATTGGCATGAGTGTTCCATCTGCAAAGGCAAAGGGGATATTGCTGCGCATACCTACGACCAAGAGACCGTAAACGAGCAGTATAAGGCGTCCTCTGCGACCTGCCTATCTGGGACGACTTACTATATGTCCTGCGTCTGTGGCGCAAAAGGTGCGGATACGTTTGAAATCGGCGACAAAGACCCTGACAACCACAGCGGCATCTTAAATAATGATTGGAAATCAAACGACACCAAACACTGGAAAGAGTATGCCTGCTGTGGTGCCCACGCAGAGGAAGCTGCCCATTCCGGTGGCACAGCCACTTGCCAGAACAAAGCAGTATGCTCTACCTGTAATAAGCCTTATGGTAATCTCGGCAGCCACGTTCCGGCAAGCACTTGGAGCAAGGACGCAAGTGGTCACTGGCACGCCTGTCAGACACCGAATTGCAACGAGCAGCTTGCTTTTGCCGCCCATACGCCCGGTCCTGCGGCCACCGAGGATGCTCCGCAGCTCTGTACGGTATGCAGCTATGAGCTTGCTCCGGCTTTGGCACACACCCATGTCTGGGGTGCATGGATCTCCAACGGTGACGGAACACATACCCGCACCTGCGCAAAGGACGGCAGCCACACCGAAACAAATGCCTGCTCCGGCGGTATCGCTACTTGCCAGAACTCGGCAATATGCGCTGTCTGTAACACAGCTTACGGCGCCAAGGATATGACCAACCACACCGGCGGCACTGAGGTACGCGGCAGCGTAGAGGCAACCACCAGCACAGAGGGCTACACAGGCGACACCTACTGCAAGGGCTGCGATACCAAGCTCGCTGACGGCAAAACCATCCCGAAAAAAGACAGCGGCTCCAGTGGCGGTAGCAGCACCGGCGGCAGCAGCTCCGGTGGCACATCCGGCGGCACTGGCAGTGGCAGCTCTGGTGGTAATACTACCCCCTCCACCTCTGTGACCGTCCCGGTATCCGGCGAGGAAAAAACGATTCGGGTGGATTCAACTGTCAGCAGCACGACTGCCACGATTGAAGATATTGACCTCTCCAAACTGAATACTGTCATTGGCAATGATGTGAAAACAGGTGTTGTGACCATCGACTTTTCCGTACTTGAGAAACAGATCGATACTGTAAAGCTCCCCGCCAACGTCATAAAGCAGATCGCAGATGCGGTGAAAGACCCGTCCAATGATGCGGAAAGCCTCTCGATCGTACTTACCGATGGTACATCCATTGAATTTGACGAAAAAGCGTTGTCCAAAAAGACCGCACAGACAAACCAGACCGACATTACCATATCCATCAAACGCACCACGGACAGCGCCCTGAGCGCCCTACAGCAGCAGGCAGTGGGCAGCCAGCCCGCGTGGGATATCAAGCTCACCAGCGGCGGCAAAAACATCTCTGACATGGGCGGCGTGATTACGCTCCACACACCCTATGAGCTGCGCTCCGGCGAGCAGTCCAATGGAATCGTGGTCTATTATGTAGACGAGAACGGTAACAGGGAAAGCTGTGAAACCAGCTATGATCCGGTAAAGAAGCTGATCAGTTGGAAAACCAGTCACCTCTCCGTCTACATGATCGGTTATGACGAGAACAGGGTGACTCCCGATACGGACACAGAGGATCAGTCAGCGCTCAACGGCAGTCAGGTATCAAAGCTGAAGCTTCCGATCCTGCTCGCAACAGGAAAAGGCGGCAACCGGAAGATCACTATCTCATGGCGCTCCTATGAGGACGCAGACGGATATGACTGCTACTGGTCATACTGTGACGGAAAACGCAGCTACAAGAAGCTCGCCACGGTAAAAGCGGCAAAAGACCGTGTCACCAGCAGACGCTTAGACAACAACAGACGGTACAAATATTTTGTAGCCGCCTACAAGCTGATTGACGGCAAGAAGGTATACATCGCCAAGTCCAATTCGCTCCATGTCGCATTAAAAGACGCGAAAGCAACGAACGCAAAAAAAGTGACTGTCAATCAGACAAACATCCGGCTCAAAGCAGGAGATACATTTGTGGTCAGGAGCCGCACCAGACTCGAAAACACCAATAAAAAAGAGCTGCTCCACGTAGCAGCATACAGATATTACACCTCCGATCAGAGCGTCGCTTCTGTATCGAAAACCGGAAAAATAAAGGCATTGAAATCAGGAACCTGTGTGATCTATGTCGTCGCAAACAATGGTGTTTACGGAACAGTTGAGGTTACAGTAAACTAGCATCTTATTTCATATTTTAACAAACACAGCCCCACCGCACAATATTTGCGCCGGTGGGGCTGCTAATCTTCGTAGTGATATTTACACGCATATATAATTAGATTTTGGTTACTATCCATGTTATAAACGAATCTGTGTTCAATGCCATTCAGTTAAGCATCATTTCCGTGGTTTTCTGTCATAGAAAGCCACTGAAATGATGCCTAAAAACTTTAAAAATATTAGTGACTTCTCACGCTGTGGTAAAAACATCTAAAAATACCAAACACGTCTATAAAATTAATTTTGCCACCGCAGTAAATATATGCAGGGCATATCTCAAACACGGCGGTGACGAAACAGAGACCATGCTTCTCATACAAAAGTATCTGACACCTGTTAGGTACAATCGAAAATATCCTATCCACCCCCATCCAAAGAGAAATAGGGATTTCATGTATCGGGTTGCATAAATCTCGTCACCATGATACTGCGTTATGAGGCAGATATGCAATCTGTCTTTTTGTCATACACAAAAAATGATTTGAACTCGTTACAAGTTTACCTCTGAACAGTAACGATATGCCTAATATGTGAAAACGTTTACAGTTGTTTTTTATTGCCAAATAATCCCTTTTTTCCTATAATAAAGGATGCAAAGACCATATTCCTTTCCATGGTCTGACCGCATAAGAGACGGCAGTACCGGGAAAGTGTTCAAAACCGCTTCCTGATATGAAGCAAAAAAGGGGGAATCATGGAATTTAAAGAAATCATTAACGCCATCCGCCAGTATCCATGGCAGGTAACTGTAGCCGTTATATCGCTGATACCACTGTACATCATTGATCTGAAGTTTTTAGCCAAAAGAAAAGTTGGGCTGAGCAGAAAAATTGAAATTGCAAAAGAACGCGGACATGTCACAAAGGGAATGATTATAAAAAAAGATGCAAAAAGAATCACGGTCAACCGGTCAAATTCCGACTACAATTACTGGGCGGCAAGGTATACTTACACGGTAGCCGGAAAAGAGTACTGCAGAAAATTCTCCTGTTCTCCGCTAAGCAGTACCAGATCCCATCTGCGGACAATCATAAATGTCTACTGGATCAATGATCCTGCCAGACCTTTCTGGGATTACAGCGAGGATCCACTGGGAGACCTGTATAACATTTTTACCACACTGTTCCCATGGATCGTCGCTATTCTCCTTATTCTCTTCCTGCCTGGTGGTGCTGATGCGGTCAGACAGTATCAAATACCAACTATTTCCGGATAGTATCCACAAGTTTTCTGGTCTCTGCGGACAATTCCCTGATATTGCCGAAATCTCCGGCTTTTACAAGATCCCCTTTCACCATCCAGCTTCCACCGCAGCAGAGGATCTTGTCACAGGAAAGATACTCCGTTAAATTTCCTGCGTTAATTCCGCCGGTCGGCATAAACTTAAGCCCCACATACGGTGCTGCCATCGCTTTGATCATGGCAATTCCGCCAGCCTGCTCTGCCGGGAAGAATTTCACAATGGTAAGACCTCTTTTGACCGCCTGTGCGACTTCTGAAGGAGAAATGCAGCCCGGCAGAACCGGAATCTTCTTTTTCAGACAGTAATCTACGATCTCCGGATCAAATCCCGGACTTACGATAAACTTTGCACCGGCTGCTGCAGCCGCATCGACCTGCTCCTTCGTAAGCACCGTGCCGGCTCCCACCAGCATCTGTGAAAAAGCCTCCGTCATCCGGCGGATGGACTCCTCTGCTGCTGCGGTGCGGAAGGTCACTTCCGCACTCAAAAGTCCTCCTTCGACCAGTGCCTGTGCAAGCGGCACTGCATCCTCTGCATCTTCCAATACAACGACCGGAACCACTCCGGTTTCATAAAATTTTTCTTCTAATTCATTCATGTTATTACCTCACCGTTTTATCGTTTGATATCAAAATTCATTTCCATCACATGCCGGATCAAAGAAACATCATCCGTAATATTTCCGTCCCCATGAATCGTATGCTTTACAGCACTTGCTGCAACACCGAAATTCACCGTATCCTCCGGTGTATAATCATTCATCAGGCCATAAATAATGCCGCTTACAAATGCATCTCCGCCTCCGACCCTGTCGAGGATATGAAAGGTCAGACGTCTGCTTTCATAAATCTGTCCATCTTTCCACAGATATGCCAGAAGGCTGTTTTCGCTGCAGCTGTGTGCAAAACGGACATGTCTGGCAATACATTTCAGATTCGGATACTCTTTGACAAATGCGCAAAATACCTGTTCCTGCTGGTCACGATCCGGCTGGAACGAAATATCATCCTTTACATCGCCTGCGGCATGATCCTCATCCTTTTTCCAGATATGGTAAGGCTCGATGCCAAAGAGGACATCCACATACAGAACCGGTGATGATATGGATTTTGTTGCTGTATCGTTACGGGGACACCATCAAGGTATCTGTAACAGAGGCAAAGAAAGATTACTCTCTCCGGAAGTCCGGTGCTTCTGTCAAGTATGAGAAGGTCTGGGACGATTTTGATTTAGAGGAACAACAAAGATCACCTGCAGCTATACTAATTCCAAGGATGAAAAAAAAACGGTTGTGTATACGGTAAAAGTAGTTGCTGATGATGATTGATTCCATCGAAGCACTATGAATCCATGTTTATATTAAATAATATGTAAAGCCACGCTGTTAAAATATTTTACTGCGTGGCTTTTTCTCTATATATTCCTCGGCTCTGGGGAACATCATCATAATCCAAAAGTAATTCTAACTTTTCCTTGTCAGAATCGTGTTCTTATGTTATGGTAAATATATCTTTTTTCAGTGGCAGTTTCTGCCAGAAATCCCATTTGTATATTTTTGTACGATAGAACCAGATAAATTTTACATGATACAGGGGCAAGCATGCCTTTTGCTCCCATATCATTTTGCGCGTTGAAAAAAATGCAAAAACTACATATAATATAAGGAAAACAGTTGGAAAAAGAACTATCGAAAAATACAACGGCTAAAACACCGGAAAAGCCCCTGCAGATTGACTGCACGGTCGTAAAGGTGAAGAAAAACTGCAGGATTAAAAACGAGATCGGCAAAATTTTCCGTACACACAACATTTTTGAATACAAGTCACCAAAAGACGAACTGAATATCGACACTTTTTACAAGGCAGTTGCGTATGCATGCCTGTATAAGGTGCTGCCGAAACATGTGAATGAAATCCCGACAGATGAGCTCACGGTCACTCTGCTCCGTGACCGTAAGCCAGTAAAGTTGCTGCACGAACTGGAACAGACCGGGTATGGATGCCAGACAGAAGCCTCTGGGATTTATTACGTCAGCGGTGTCATGTTCCCGATGCAGATCATCGTGTCATCGGAGCTTGACACAAATCTGCATGTGCAGCTCAAGGCACTGACAGACCAGCTGGACAAACCTCTGATACGCCGGTATCTGGAAGAAGCCAGTGTATTCACGGAACGTGAAAAGAGCCTTGCGGATGTCGTGCTACAGGTCATTGTGGGAAGCAACATGGAGAAATTTCAGGAATGGAAAGGAAGTGAACAGACAATGTGTGAAGCATTAAGGGTATTGATGAAAGAAGAACTGAAGGCAGAACGTGCGGAAGGACAACTCTGTGCATATGCATCCCTTGTACAGGATGGCATTATTACCGTGGAAATGGGTGCTAAAAAAGCGGGATTGTCAATCGCTGATTTTACGAAAGAAATGAAACAGGCAGGATATGTAATCCCCTCCGTATAGGGATGTTCCACTGATAAATATGTAAAGCCACGCAGTCAAAATATTTTACTGCGTGGCTTTTTGTGTGGAATTCTTATATAAAGAATCTTGATTTCTTAGGAAATGCATTCGATGGTGTTCTGTTCAATATTCTGAAATTATTTGTGTGAATCCCCCATGAATCATTACCTATTTCACTTTTATTTTTGTAACATCCGAACAGGTACCCACATACGTTTTCCCATTATAAGATTTATATGCACGGACTTTATACTGGCTGGCAGTCCCCTTTTTCAATTTGGAATCCTTATAGGAAAATGTTTTGTTATTGTTAATAGTAGCAATTTTATCATACCTTTTCGTTTTACTGTTATAACGGTAAATCTGGTATCCGGTTACATTGCTGGTTTTATCCCATTTTAATGTGACTGCACAAGATTTTGTCTGCAGCCGGAGATTTTTTACCTTCAGCGGATTTGTGCACTCTTCATGTGCGTCAGAAGCTTCTCCCCAGACGGTTTCCCCTTCTGCTTTTTTATAAGATTTCACTTTAAATTTGTACGTTGTAGCTCCGCTCAATCCTGTAACTTTATAAGAAACTTCTGCTCCGCCTGCAATCGTTGCCACACTTTCGTATTTCTTTTCTGCTGTGTTATATTTATAAACCCGATATCCGCTGGAACCTGATATTTTGCTCCATCCAAGTGTCACATATGTACTGCTGCGCTTTTGTGTTTTTACATCGGACACTTTTGCCGGCGGAACGGTGGCCGATACCACCGAAGAATAATTTCCATAATAATTTGTCCCACCGATGGTCCAAAAGCAGCGCACCCTGTACTGATAAGTCTTTCCGCTTGTCACATCGGTATCCGTAAAGCTTTTTCCACTCGTCTGCTTCATATAAACATATTTTTTCTGTTTTTCGTCATACCGGTACACGCGGTATCCGGTTACATCATCGGCAGCTTTGCCCCAGCTTAGTTTCACAGGGTCAAATGCATTCCCCACAGTTGCTTTCAATCCTCCGGTTTTTGCACTGGTGTCCTTGTACCAGAAATTTACGTCCAGATTTCCCGTATATCCACTCACTTTTGCAACGGATGAATACTGCCAGAATTCATAGTCATATGCTGTGTCTGCATAAGGTTCCCCGCTTTTTGCATTGCTCGTTGTCGTATTATTGTACCGCGCAATCCAGATGCCGCAATCCTCCAGAGAATCTGTATCAATATAGGATTTGATCCATGCATAGGAAGCATAAACAACCGGCTGATATCCCGCATCGGAAATCGTATCTGCAAATGACTGGCAGACCGCTGTCTCTTTTGCTTTGGAGAGTTTCCCCCCTGTCAGGCGGTTGTGACTTCCTTTTTCCCTGTCTATAACAATCGGAAGGGTCACATCCCAGCCGTATTTATCTGCCAGATCAAGCACATATTCTGCTTCCTGTTTTGCCTCTTTTTCTGTCAGTGCCTGTGAAAATATGTACAGACCGACATTGATGTCGTTTTCAAGTGCCGCCTGAATATGGGAATCCGCAGCCGTGTCTTCGTAAATGCTTCCATCGGAAGTGTCCCTTGACGCTACACGGACAAATGCAAAATCTATTCCTGCATCATGTATTTTTTCCCAGTTAAGTGCTGTTGTTTTTTTATTTTTTGCCTGCCACCAGGAGACATCTATTCCGTTCAAAAGCTGCGCATCTTCATAGTCCGATTTGTGATAATAGGTAACACTTGTATAATCCACTTTCGAAGTAAAAGAACCATCCAGAAAATCCTGTGTATATCTGGAAGATGCCTTAGATGCCCCCAGCAGCCGTGGCATGGCATATGTGGACAACAATCCGTCCCTCTGCGTATCCACGTCTGAAATCTGTGTATCATCCATCTCTTCTTTGATGCTTTGTCCCATCACACCATCCATCTGTGTTTTGGGTACCTCTGCCCTCAGCTGCTGTGGTGCAATCATACAGATTCCCGCCAGTATCATTCCTGCTGCTACAATTTTTGCTTTTGTAAATCTCAATTTCTATATCTCCTGTTTGTACATTTATTTCATAAAAGTCATCACCATACCTATATTCTGCAAGCAAAGCATCACCATGATTTTCATTAACAGACCACCGATGATTGGTCTGATCCATTTTCGAATAATACGAAATACCTGTAATGTGATCAGATAATCATACAGATGATATGCAAGCATAAAAATACTGCATGACGCGGCAATACTGCATCCAAAACCTGCTATAGAAAATAATAATCCAACTCCTATGTTCTGTGTCAGGTTCCATCCTGTATAATATCCGGCTGCCGCCAGGGTTTTACACAAAATAGATCCGGGCAATACATTTACCGCCGGAACAATATGATTGTAATATTGCTGGGAAGTGATCATTCCTCCTCCCACAAAAATTCCATCCGCTATGGTCATATATGCATCACCACCGCCAAAGGACATCCATGCAGACAAAATTCCCCTGCCGGAAAAACACATGATCTCATGGTTTACAAACCAGACGGGAACGACGAAAACTGCCGCAAATACAACCCATGTTCCAACATCCTTTGCAATTATACCCCAATTCTTCTCTCTTTTCCATCCGGTATCTGCTATATTACAGAAAATGCCATAACATCCAAGTATTCCCATCACAATATCAACCACAGGATGCCATCCGGACAGATCAAACGAAAACACTTGTACATGTGTCAACAGATAACTGCCAATAATGCCGGTAAGAATTATCAGATTCTTTTTGCTGTAATTGCCTCTGGTGAAAAAAATGCTGAAAAATGCCAGTATCAGTACCTGCACCGAAGAAATAAAAAAAGACAGTACAAAAACCCCAAGCATTAAAAAAATCGCTTTCACCTTTCTGTGTTTTCCGTCTTCCCCGCAGTCTTTTAACATTTTTCTGATATAAGAAAACAACAGATACAAAATAAAAACAGAGACTCCTATGGAAATCATATTTACAACAGAAAGGATTTTTTCCTGAAATACAGACAACACCGCTACCAGAGCCACCGTCATCAACGCTCCCGGCAATGCCATCATGACAGCACCTGCGATCATTCCCCTGATTCCAAATTTGCGGCGCCCGATAGACGCTGCAATCTCTACCGGAAGTGCTCCCGGTGTAATACTTGCAACCACCACATCTTTGTCAATATTCTGTTTTTCGTCTATTCCCTGTCGATCTGCAATCTCTTTTTCAATAACTGGAATAAGTGCGCTTCCTCCGCCAAATCCAATACATCCGATCCAAAACATTGACCGGATAAACTGTCCTGCCTGACTCACACGGATTCTCGCAACAGACTTTTCAGTTGCTCCAATATATGATTCACACATGTTTCCACATCCATCTCCGCGGTATCTACGACAACATCTGCATGTTCCGGAATTTCATAAGGGCTGGTAATTCCTGTAAACTGCGCAATTTTTCCTTCCCGCGCAGCCTTATACAATCCTTTTACATCCCTCTTTTCACACTCTTCAATGGAAGTGCTGACATAAACTTCCCGAAAACCGTCTCCGATAATCTGTTTTGCATTCTCGCGATCATGCCGGTACGGAGAAATAAATGCGGTAATCACGATCAGGCCTGCATCATTCATCAGCTTTGCAACCTCTGCAATCCGCCGGATATTTTCTACCCGGTCCTCATCGGAAAAACCAAGATTGCTGTTTAAGCCCATCCGCACATTATCTCCATCCAAAAGCATCGTTTTTTTTCCCATTGCATACAGACGCTTCTCCAGTACATTTGCTATCGTAGACTTTCCTGCACCGGACAATCCGCTCATCCAGATGGTAAAAGCCTTCTGCTGCATCTGCTTTTCGCGCTTCTGCCTGTTAATATCCATCATATGCCATGTGAGATTGTGTCTGCTGTCTGTTTTTTCATCTCTTTGTGTATTGAAACCCTCTGTCATCTGCCCAGTCCCTTTTATCGAAATAATTTTTTCCAGATCGTCCGAAACGGATGCTTTGCTTTGTCCCGGAACATCACAAATTCATTTGCCCTCTTTTCCAGCTGTCTGATTCTTTTTTCCTGCTGGTTTATTTTCTGACGCTGAATTTCATTCGTTCTTCTGAGATCCATAGTAACTGCTGCAAAGAACTGAATAATTTCTTCCTGCATTTTTTCATTTTGCGGATTCCATTTCGGTAAATCTTTAACTTCATTCGAAAACAAAGGCTGTCCATCCCCGATATATTCCTCGGCTACCCGTTCATTTTCCTTCGCATACAATTCCAGAAACTGCTGCAATTCCTCTTTTGCAAGCATTTCTGTATTTTCTTCTTTTATGTAATCTTTTGAGATTTCCTTCAAAAATCTACGAAAATAAGAGATTTCTTTTTCTGTGAGAAATTCACTCTTATTGAGTATTCTCTTAATTTCCGTGGTATTTTTATCTAACCGGAGATTTTCACTTTCTTCCAATTCCTGAAATTCCTCTGTGACGTCCAATCCGATCTCATGCATAAAATCATGAATAATTGATCCGTCTTTCCAGCTCTTCGGAGAAAATCTCCTGACTATTAAATTATTTTTTCCTATGACAGCTGCAATCTCATCCAGTTTCTGTGCATATTGGTAAATCTTTTTTTCTTTTTTCTCTGATGCAGCAAGATACTCTTCACATGTCATAACAGCGACACTATTAAAGTTTTGCTTCACCTCCTGGTTCCATCGCGAAATCAGCAGGCCATCCTGTCTGCGCAGATATACAATTACCTTAATCTGATACTTCTGTTCATCCGCCTCCTTTTTTAATTCCTGAAGAAGTGATTTTTTTGAGTAGCTTAACGCATGCCAGATGGATTCATCTGTCAGTATCACATGATCGTATGTCCCAAATGCGGTTCTGATCTGCTGTAACCCCTCTTCAAAATATTCCTTTTCCTTCGATTGGTTTCTGCTACCGTCTGCATCCCACACTTTTGCAACCAGAAAGTGTGCATTTCTCCTTTTATTTGCTCTTGGATACACATGCAGTGAATCAGGAAAGCAATACCCATATTTTTGCAGTACGTCTTTGTTTTCTTCTAAAAATCTCTGAATAGACGTTGTTGCTGTCTTTGTTGTTCCAATATGCAAATATAAGGTTTTCATGGCTTTATTCCTTTCCAATGTTTTACATTTGTTATAATATAAAATGTTCCTTGAATGAACCTTGAAAACATATCAATTTTCTTTTTAACTTTTTTTATTCATCCAAAAATAAAAATTATGATTGCAAGATTTCCAAGATTCGTTATAATAAATTCCAAATACAACAATAATTATTTTGATTTAGCAAAGGGGATTCCAATTGAAAATTTTAGTAATTGAAGACTCCGTCCGGCTTGCGGATACCATTGCAGAAGCTTTGCAAAACGAAAACTATGTGGTAGATACCGCAAATGATGGACAGCTCGGCTATGAACATGCCTCCACCGGCATTTATGATATGGTTATCTTAGATCTCATGCTTCCGAAAATGAACGGTTATGAAGTTCTTTCTGCTCTGCGCAGGGATGGAGACAATGTTCCGGTACTTATTCTCTCCGCAAAAACAGAAATTGATGATAAGATACAGGGATTTACTACCGGTGCGGACGATTATATGACCAAACCATTTGAAATTCGTGAACTGCTCATGCGCATACAGGCGATCAGCAGACGCAGCCATCATCAGGATACTTCACACCCGGTCGTTGGAAATCTCTCCTACGATCCCGCTACCTGCGAAATCTGCAACACACAGACCAAAAAATCTGTCCAGGTATCCGGAAAAGAAATGCAACTGCTGGAGTTTTTTATGAATAACTGTAATCAGGTTCTCGAGAAAAACCAGATTACCACAAAAATCTGGGGATTCGATTCCAATGCAGAATACAATAATGTGGAAGTATATGTTTCTTTCCTGCGGCGGAAATTTCACCACCTGCAGGTCAATGTGACACTCCGCGCCATTCGCGGAGTCGGTTATATTATGGAGGTTTCCGATGATTAAATCTTTACAGAGAAGGATCAGTACACTTTTTATATGTTTGCTTACGGTCATCTGGCTGGTGATTTTATTCCTTTTCATCAACAATTCCTACCGGAATAATCTCAGTGACCTGCAGCAGACCATCCGCGCTGCCCTGCACTATACGACATGGGATACCTTTATCATCTCAAACGGCCAGACTTCTCCTTCTGAGCTTGACCATATCCCATACTGCCTTTTTTCCATCGATGAATCCAATGAAATGGAAATAATGTTTGATACATTTTCCGGCGTGACCGATGATTATCTTTTAAAACAGGGGAAAGCCCTTATTTCCAATCATAAAAACTATGTTTTTTTCAAGCGGTATGCTTCCGTCAACCACCTCCGCGCCAAAAAAGGACAGTATTATGTTTTGATGCTCAGCGGAACCCCTGCTTTAAAGTCAACTTTTCCGACGATCTCCCTCTGTTTTATTCTGGCAATTCTCGGAATCATTGTATTTATCATTTCCTCCAGGGCACTCTCCCGCTGGATGGTAAAACCGATTGAAAATACAATTTTATCCGAGAAAAAATTTATTTCCAATGCCAGTCATGAGCTGAAAACCCCACTCTCCGTCATCAGCGCCAATGCCGAACTGTTATCTTCTGAAGTAGGCAGGGACAATAAACATCTGCTGTATATTCAGCAGGAAACTTCCCGAATGATCTCTCTTGTCCAGAAAATGCTTACGCTCACACGGCTGGATGCCCCGCAGATCCAGAATACCCATGCAGTTTTCCCTGTAGATGACGCACTGCTTGACATTATCTATCCAATGGAAAGTGTTGCTTTTGAAAAACACATTGCGCTTTCCATTGATGTTCAGGAACAAATGAAAATGGATGGAAACGAGAATCAGATTCAAAATCTCGCTTCCATCCTGTTAAATAACGCATTAAGCTATACCCCGGAAAACGGAAGTATAGAAATTCACGCCCATATACACAACCGTAAGTTTTATTTATCCGTGGAAAATACCGGCGATCCGATTCCGGAAGAAATCCGTGACCGCCTGTTTGAACGTTTTTTCCGCGCAGACGAAGCACGCGCGGATAACGGTCATTTTGGACTCGGTCTGTCCATTGCGCACTCTATTGTCACGAACCATTCCGGCAAAATTACCGTAGAAAGACATGGGGACAAAAATGTATTTTCCGTCACACTTCCGGTTGTTTACCACAAATAATTCAGTGCACCTGATTTTCCACAATTTTTTCTTTCACGTAAGACACTCTAACTACATCCTTCTCCGACTTGCACCGTCTGCCCTTTCATGCTAAAATGAGCGCGTAAAAAGGAGTATAAATACAAATAAGGAGAAATTTATCTATGAAACCATTGAATTGGGCAACCCTTGGCTGTGGTGTCATTGCAAACGAACTTGCCACTGCACTTGCCAGGCAAAACCGTCATCTGTATTCCGTTGCCAACCGCACACATGAAAAAGCAGTAGCATTTGCGGAAAAATACCAGATTGCCAAGGTATATGATCACCTTGAAGATGTCTTTACCGATCCGGATGTGGATATCATCTACATCTCTACCCCACATAATACGCATATTCAATATCTGCGTCAAGCACTGGCAAACGGAAAGCATGTCCTTTGCGAAAAATCCATCACCTTAAATTCAAACGAACTGGATGAGGCCATTGCCCTTGCGGAAAAAAATCATGTCATTCTGGCAGAAGCCATGACCATTTTCCACATGCCGATCTACCGCAAACTTGCAGAGATCATAAGCTCCGGCACTCTTGGACCACTTCGTCTGATCCAGGTAAACTTCGGCAGCTATAAAGAATATGATATGAACAATCGATTTTTTAACCGCAATCTGGCCGGAGGTGCTATGTTAGATATCGGTGTTTACGCTTTATCCCTGATCCGCTGGTTCTTTGCCGAAACTGCCAATCAGGTACTTTCACAGGTAAAATACGCACCAACCGGCGTGGATGAACAGGCAGGCATCCTTCTTATGAACCCAGCCGGCGAGATGGCAACCGTCACCTTATCGCTTCACGCAAAGCAGCCAAAGCGCGCAACCATCGCATTCGATAAGGGTTACATCGAGATCTTTGAATACCCAAGAGCTATGGAAGCAACCATTACTTACACCGGGGACGGACATAAAGAAACTATTTCCGCAGGAGAAACTGCAGATGCCTTAAGCTATGAAGTTGCTGACATGGAAGCCGCTGTATGCTCCGGCGATTTATCCACAATTGAATCACTTATGCATCTTAATTATTCACAGGATGTTATGCATATCATGACTGAAATTCGAAACAACTGGGGTATGAAATACCCGGAAGAAGAGTAATCTTACTTTAAACCAAAATTCGACTACACATTTAGTATAAATGTATGATTTTTCCTGTCAATCTGGTTTTTAAAACCACATCTATCCAACATGATAGTCCTTGATCCTCTCCCAGATGTGCGTATCGTACTGCGCTTCCGTGCTGCGCCGATCTTCTTTTAAAAGCTGGGCATAGATCAGATCAAGGATCAGCAGGATCGGAAATTGCGGGGAAATGACATTTCCGTATTCGAGGTTCTTTTTTACCGGTGCGAGCACGATCTCCTCATACGTCCGTTTTTCCCGCTCTGCGTTGGAGGAAGTCAGATATATGACCGCTGCCCCACGCGCTTTCGCCCGGTCAAGTGCATCAATGAGCTCGCGCGTCGCGCCGCTTAGGCTGATGCCGATCACGAGGCACGCGTTTGTGATACGCGCTTCATTCAATACCATCTGGTGCAGTTCCGTGATTGCCTCCGCATCCATGCCAAGCCGCAGCAACCGAAGTTGAAACTCCTGTGCCGCCAGCCCAGAACTGCCAAATCCATACAAAAAAATGCGCGTATGTTCCCCGATTAGCTGGGACACATGTTTGATCTGTGGTTCGCGGATTAAGCTGTATGTTTTTTGCAGCAATTCCTCATACGAATACAGGACGTGGATGGTCTGTTCCTCCACATTCGGTCGCTCCGCGATCGAGGGCTGGTAGTTGTAAATAAACTCCCGGTATCCGCTGTAACCCATTTTCTTGGCAAAGCGTGACAGAGATGCTTCTGAAACATGTAGCATCTTTGCCATGCGTCCCGATGAAAAATCCATCTCTTTTTCATTCGAAATAAAAAAATCGGCGATTGTTTTCTCCACCACCGTAAACATCTCATAATTTGCCTCGATCATCGGCACAACACTGCTTCCATAAGTCTGCATACGCGTTTTCTCCTTTTCCTGCTTCCTCAGTTACTTGCGGAACATCAGAGTTTATGGTGCCCACGTCCAACGGGATATATAACTCTATGTCCATAACCCGATCTGTAATTTTATTTCATTATATCATATATTTTTGAAAGTTCTTTCAAAAGCACACACGATTTTTCTTTTTTTCCGTTTTTGGGGATTGTTCTTTCCATTTGCCCAAACCCTATGGATTTTTCCAATTTTGCATCCTATAATCAACTTAACAAATGCAGGAAACGCAATTTTAAGGAGGAGAACTACTATGCGTATTTATAAAACAAAAAACTATGACGAAATGAGCCGCAAGGCGGCCAACATTATCTCCGCACAGATAATCTTAAAACCGGAATCTGTGCTCGGACTTGCCACCGGTTCTTCACCGATCGGCACCTACAAGCAGCTGATCGAGTGGTACAACAAGGGCGATCTTGATTTTTCACAGATCCGCAGCATCAACCTTGACGAATACAAAGGCCTTCCTGCCGACAACGATCAGAGTTACGCTTACTTTATGCGCCACAACCTGTTTGACCACGTAAACATCAAATCCGTAAACACCTTTATTCCAAACGGCATGGAAGCTGATGTGGAAAAGGAATGCTCCCGCTACAATGCCATCATCCGCAGCATGGGCGGCATCGACTTACAGCTCCTTGGCATCGGCAACAACGGACATATCGGTTTTAACGAGCCATCGGATTCCTTTGCAAAGGAAACCCACTGCGTCGACCTGACCGAAAACACCATTCAAGCCAATGCACGTTTCTTTTCCTTCATTGAGGAAGTCCCGACACAGGCATATACGACCGGCATCAAAAACATTATGCAGGCACGGCACATCCTACTGATCGCAAGCGGTGAAGCCAAAGCCGATGCACTCTATGAGGCAGTTTACGGACCGATCACCCCGCATGTACCGGCATCAATCCTGCAGTTACACGACGAGGTTTCCGTCGTTGCCGATGAAGCTGCATTATCCCGCATCATCAAAGAAGGACTGATCTAGGAAAAGGAGTACGCCATGATCATAAAAAACGGACTGGTCTGGGAGGAGTCTGGCTCCTTTCGGAAAAAAGAACTGGTTGTTGATACAACGACACACCGCATCGCAGAAACCGCAGAAGACGATACGGTATTTGATGCCGAGGGGCTTTATGTGATCCCCGGTCTGGTGGATGTCCACATCCACGGGGCAAGAGGTCACGATTTCAGTGACGGAAATTCCAAAGGACTTGCCGAAATCGCACAATATCTGCATTCCTGCGGTGTGACTTCATTCTGCCCGACTTCCATGACCCTGCCGGAAGAACAGCTTACAGCTGCCTTTGCGACGATTAACGATGTGCCGGATGCTGCCGGATATGCCCACATCGCGGGCATCCACATGGAAGGTCCATACCTCTCCCCGGAAAAGAAAGGGGCGCAGAAAGCAAGCTATCTGCACGCGCCGGATGCCGCCATGTTCCGACGGCTCTCTGCTGCAAGCGGAAACAAGATCCGCATCATCACGATCGCCCCGGAACTGCCGGGTTCCGATGCGTTTATCCGGGAGTTCAAAGACACCGTTGCGATCTCACTCGGACACTCCACAGCATCGTATGAAATCGCAGAAAATGCCTTTGCCGCCGGTGCCAACCATGTCACCCATCTGTTCAACGCCATGCCGCCACTACACCACCGCGATCCTGGCATTATCGGCGCGGCAGCGGACTGTCCGCATGCGATGGCAGAGATCATCTGTGACGGCATCCACATCCACCCGTCGGTCATCCGCAATGCCTTCCGCATGTTTGGCAACGACCGCATGATTTTAATCAGCGATGCGATGCGTGCAACCGGTATGGAGGACGGCGAGTACGAACTCGGCGGACAGCCGGTAATCAAAAAAGGCCGCCTTGCGACCTTAAAAGACGGAACCATCGCAGGTTCCGCCACCAATTTGTTTGACTGTATGAAAAATGCGGTGCAGTTTGGCATTCCGCTCGGCGTGGCCGTCAAAGCCGCCACCTGCAATCCTGCAAAGAGCATCGAATGTTCACAGGAAATCGGCACCCTTGCCGTCGGGGCAAGAGCCGACATCCTGCTTTTAGATCAGGATCTGAATATTGTAAAGATCCTGTAATTATGCTTCTGTGCTCACCACGCCTTTCCATACAAAGGAAAACTGCATGGTTTTGTCCGTCTGCAACAGATATTCCGGATGCGTCTGCGCGCCCCAGCTGTCGTCGCCGCCGACACCCATCTGGGCTTTTGCCACACGGACAACCGTGTAGTGTACCGGTGGCAGCTCATACGGATGCATCGCATTTTCTATCTCATGCGGCGTATACGGCAGTGCGGAAAATACCATCGGACCTGTTTCTTCTGTCATTTCAAACAACATGCCATCTCCGGCACGGTTAGTCACACGCGCCCAGCGCACGCCACATTTTGCCCCACATTCCTGCGGAACCATATACCGCGCCACATTGTCTTTTACCTTATTGCTGTAGATGCCAAGTTTGGCTCCCTTACAACGGTCAGCATAGGTTTCCTGTTCGCCCAGTCCATACCACTGCAGTCGGTCGTAATCGGCATTAAATTTAAACAGTACGCCAAATTCCGGCATGTCGCCCAATTCTTTGACCGGATCATAACAGAGCGTGGTCTTTACCCTGCCATCCCCAAATACTTCATAGGACAACCGACATTCCGAAACCGGTGTGGTCGGCATAAAATAGCGGAACGAAACGGTAATGCTGTGTTCGTGTTCCGTGACTTCCGGCGTACTCGTCTCCTGCGGGCTTTTATGGCTGACATACAGACTGGCCGTTTTCCACTGTGCATAGCGCGCCGGCATGAGATTTCCACAGTCATTGTCCGTCGGTGCCCGCCAGAAGTTTGGTTTCGGGATCGCCTCGATCATCTCTTTTCCCGCATATTTGTAGGAAACCAGCCCACCGTTTAATACGGAAAACAGGACGGAAAAATGCGCACCCTCTACACCGATGTTGTGTGTGCTGTGGATCACTTTGATCTTGTCTGTGCATGTTTCTACCTCACCCGCAACCGGATAGACATACTGCCCGAAAGCCACCTCATGCCCTGCCTTTGCCCAGACAGTGTCCGCTTTCAGATGGAAGGAGACGGTCACGGTGTATTCGCCTGCCTTTGTCTCTTTTGCAAACGGCAGTGGATAGGTCTGTTCCGAGAGCGGCTCCACAGCCGTCGGTAAGTCTGCCCGGCGGATCTCCTTTCCGTCTTTTGCAACGGTCACAACACACGCAAAGCGGTCGGTGTTGACAAACAGGTTTTTATTTTTGACCGTTACGGACTCCGCAGTCACTTCCGCCGTGATGTTCTGGTAATTGAATTTGACTTCCTGCATTTTTGGTGACACATCGCGGTTTCCACCGTAGACAATACCGTTTCCACTAAAGTTATAGTCGGTTGGACGTTCGCCAAAATCCCCGCCGTATGCTTGAAACTCCTCGCCGTAGCGGTCTTTTTTGTAGATCGACTGATCGATGTAATCCCAAATAAAGCCGCCCTGATACTTCGGTTCCGTGTCGGTCAGATCCGTATATTTGTGCATCGCACCACAGGAATTGCCCATTGCATGCGTGTACTCGCAGCAGATAAACGGCTTGCTCGAATCCTTTGCCAAAAATTCTTTGATGCTCTCCACCGATGGGTACATCTGACTTTCCATATCACTCGTATCGTTGTAACTTCTGTCGTGGAACAGCCCCTCGTAATGAACGAGACGGGTATCATCCAGACGGTGGAACAGACAGGACATTTCATAGATGTCCTTGCCGCCGTAAGACTCATTGCCACACGACCAGATCAGGATCGCCGGATGGTTTTTGTCACGTTGGTACATCGAATTGGCACGGTCAAGCATCATCGCAAGCCACTCCGGTTTGTTGTGCGGCACGATATAGGTATCGTCCTTCGTAAACTCTGCCACATCCCAGGAACCGTGCGATTCCAGATTTGTCTCATCAATCATGTAAATGCCATACTCATCACAGAGCTCATAAATCTTAGACGCATCCGGGTAATGGCAGGTACGGATCGCGTTGATGTTATTCTGCTTCATCGTGCGAAGATCCTTGCGCAGCTCTTCCTCCGACACATGCCGTCCGCTGACGGAACTGAACTCGTGGCGGTTCACGCCCTTAAAGACGATCCGCCTTCCGTTTAATGTCATAATACCGTCCTTCATCTCAAACCGGCGGAACCCGACGCGCTGCGGGATCACTTCCTGTAAAGTTCCCGCGCCATCGCAGACTTCAACCGTAAGGTCATAAAGCTGCGGGTCTTCCGCGCTCCACAAAACAGGCCGCTCCACGTTCCAGGTCAGGATCTGTTCCCCTTCGGTAACAGCCGATTCGTCTTCCAGCACAGTCTGTCCGTCTTTTTTGAGGACGACTTTCACCTTGCCGCTTCCCCACATCTGTAAAGTCAGTGCCAGTTCGGCAGCGGTAAGTGCTGCATCCGGCAGTGCCCGCACCTTTACATCATAGGCATGTACTTCCGGCACAGTATACAGGTATACATCGCGGTAGATTCCGGAAAACCGGAAGAAATCCTGATCCTCGCACCAGCTGCTCGCTGTCCACTTAAACACCTGTACCGCCAGTTTGTTTTCCCCGTCTTTTACCGCATCGGTCAGTTCAAACTCAGACGGAGTAAACGAATCCTCGCTGTAACCGATGAATGTGCCGTTTAACCAGACTGCAAGTCCGCTCTCCGCGCCCTGAAACGAGACAAAGAGCCGCTTCCCCTGCATCTGCTTCGGCACGGTAAAATATTTGACATAGCTTGCCACCGGGTTAAACTGCTCCGGGATCTCGCCCGGATGGATGTCCTCATGGCCTTCCCACGGATACTGCACGTTAGCGTACTGCGGCACATCGTAACCCTCCATCTGGATATGAGCCGGAACCTTGATGTCATCCCAACCTACACAGCAGTAGTCTTCCTTCTCAAATCCGGCAACTACGTCGGCATAGTTTTTTGCATAGTGGAACTTCCACAGCCCGTTTAAACTGACGCGGTAGGAACTCTGTTTCTCTTCTGCCTCCTCTTTCGTCCGGTAATATATGTGGTCAGAATGCGCATCCATGCGCGCATCACGAAAATACTGAGGATCTTTTACTTTCTTATAATCAAATGTATTCATAGGCATATACCCCTTTCCTGTTATGGTAAAAAATGCCCTCCAAAAAGGAAGACATTTTTTACCATTTTTATTTAACCGCTCCGGTGATACCTTCTGCAAACTGCTTCTGTAATACGAAGAATACGATCATCGTCGGGATTGAGCAGAACAATACACCACACATGAGCATACCGTAATCCGTCTTGTATCCGGTAATCAGGTTGGCAATGAGCATTGGCATAGTCATCGCACGGTTATCGGACATGATTACCTTTGGCCATAAGTATGCATTCCATGCATTCATGAATGTGATAACAGCGGCTGCCGCATAGGTCGATTTCATCGTCGGGATAAACATCCGGAAGAAAATCTGTACCTCGCTTAATCCATCAATACGCGCAGCTTCGATGATGTCAACCGGAAATGCACGGGCATTCTGGCGGAACATCATGATCATAAACGGTGTGGATATGATCGGAAGCATAAATCCAACCGCTGTATTTAACAGCTTTGCCTTGGAAAACATCTGAAACAACGGAACCATTGTTGCAACCTGTGGTATCATCATGGCAAGAAGCAGGATGGAAAACAGGCGGTCTTTCCATTTGTCATGGTAGATCTCAAAACCATAACCGGCGATGGAGCAGACCAAGAGACACAGCACCGTCGTAAGGATCGCATACAGGAACGAATTCCCGAGGGCTCTCCACAGTGGCTGCTGGGACATTAAGTTCTTAAAGTTCTCCATAAAGTGCGTACCCGGAAGCAGGCGACCACGGGATACGTCCGTGGATGTATTCGTGGCTGCGGAAATCATCCAATACAGCGGGAATACGGAAATAAAGGACACGATCCCCAGAAAGATATACGTCGGGATCAATCTTCTCTGGATCATTGATTTGCTTTTCTGCTTAGTCACGCGTATCACCTACTTTCAAGTTGATAAATGCAAGGATCGCTACCATGATAAAGATCAAAAATGACATGGCTGCCGCATATCCAAAGTTTGGCACATTGATAAAACATGTGTTGTATACATAGTGTGACATGGTAATAGTCGTATTGGCAGGTCCACCCTTTGTCAGGTTGACGGACTCATCGAACAACTGCAACGTACCATTGATTGACATGATAAAGGTCATGATGATCGTCGGTTTTAACAGCGGTACGGTGATCCTCCAGAATGTTTTCCAGCCGTTTGCACCGTCGATCTTGGCGGCTTCGTATACGGAATACTCGATATTCTGTAAACCAGCCAGATAAAAAACCATGTTATAACCAGTCCATCTCCAAATCAAAGCAAGGATAATGACCGCTTTGGCACTTCCGGAATGACCCAGGAAATTATAGCCGGAATGTAAGATACCAAGTTTCATGAGGATACTGTTAATCAGTCCGTCTGTTGCAAACATCGAACGGAAGATCAACGAATAGGAAACCAGTGAAGTCGCACATGGGAGGAAGACACAGGTTCGGAACAATCCCCGCAATTTTAAATGTTTGTTGTTTAATAACTGTGCCAGCAGAATTGCAAGTATAAGCATGATTGGCACCTGGATAATCAGGTAGAAAAATGTGTTGCCGATGGACTGCTGGAACACCTTATCAACAAGGATTCTCTGATAATTGGAAAATCCAGTAAAGCGCATATTGGCACCCGTTCCCTTTTGCAGGGAAATGATAAATGCCCGCACCATCGGATAAAAACTCATGATCGCAATCAGAATCGATGCCGGTGCTAGAAATGTCCATCCTGCCGCTCTTTGTTTTGCAATAAGTGACATCCCTTTTTTCTTGGAATTCACAACAAATTCCCCCTTTCGCATTTCTGGTCATTTTCACATATAGCGGAGGTCGCCCCCCGCTATACAAACTTGTCATTCTTTTTTATGTACCGGATTACTCCGTCATCTTAAACTGTAAGGTATCTTGTGCTTCCTGTAATGCATCAGCCTTAGCTGTTCCATTTACGATATTGACAACTGCTGTGTTGATGCACTCTCTTGCCTCATAGTGATACGGAGTCTTTGTAAACTCCGGAATATGGGAAGAGTATTCTACGATCGTGGAGTAAATCGGCTGATCGTTGAAGAACTCGTTTGGCTCGTTGTATACATCCGATTCTCCGGCTGGTAAGTAGCAGGCAATCGCACCGGTCTGTGGAAGGATTGCATCATAGAAATCTGTACTGGAACCAAAAGTGCTCTTTAAGAAATCTTCTGCAAGATCTTTGTTCTGGCAGTTTGCGGTAACATACCAGGAAGATCCACCGTTGTTTGCATAATGAGTAGCGGAATCCACACCATCTACACTTGGCATTGTGGTGATTGCCCACTGGCCTTTCTGGTCTTCGGTAGAAGCGATCGTTGCAGTGATCCAGTTACCATTGACAACGCCTGCTGCCTCACCATTTGTGATGGTGGATACATACTCATCCCAGTTGTTTACTAATTTTACAACATCATTCTGTACGAGTTCGGTGTAGATGTCGACACACTTCTCAGCGATGTCATTTCCTACAATGTAAGCATCTCCGTTTTCATTGACAAAGTTTGCACCGCAGGACTGGATCATCATCATCATAGTGTCTCCGCCAGTTCCCTCACTGGTCAGTAAGTATTTGCCGGTCTTATCATGAACATCTTTTCCGATCTTTGCAAATTCGCTCCAGGTAATATCGGTCAGGTCGTCGATGGTGTATCCGGCTTCTTTTAAGATGTCGGTACGGTAACATGCGATAACAGCACCGTTATCAAACGGAACACCGTAGTGCTTGTCGTCTACCATAGAGTAAGACTGTTTTAATTTTCCGAAATCATCCCAGTTGATTCCCATATCCGTCAGGTCGGTAAAGGCATCCGGATAACTTTTTAAGAATTTCTGGTAGCTGTTGTCCTGCATGAGTACGATATCCGGCAGTGTGCTGTAATCACCGGCATTTGCTGCGGTTGTCAGCTTGGTCTGGCAGTCATCAGAAGAGGTCTCAACCACTTCGAGTTCAAAATCCGGATGGTCTTTCTTGTACTGCTCGGCTGCGGTCTCTATTGCCTTGATGTTAAAGTTCTGGTCCCATGCCCATACGGTCAGCTTATTACTGTCGGATGAGGAAGAAGTACCGCTTCCGCTGGAGGATGTATCCCCGCCACCGTTGCTGTCTGTTCCGCCTCCACCGCAAGCAACCAGTGACAATACCATTGCACTTGCAAGTAATGCTGTAATCATTTTCTTTTTCATATAAATTTCCTCCTTCTCCCTAAGAGTATTTGTTACTTTTGCTGATGAACGTATTATAGCATTGCTTGAATATATCTAGTTTGCATAATTGTCCGTATAATGTGCAATTTCAATCATTTTGTGTGCTTTGCACTATTTTTTCGCATATTTTCGGTTGTTTCCATTCATATTGCCATTATGCGTGCCATGTGATGCAACAAATCCACCATTACAACCGCTTGCATTCCTGCAATTCTTCGTTGAAATGATGGATTCTCTGATTTTGCGCACATTTGTTGTTCATGATTTGTTTGCAACTGTTCATATTTTATTCACCACTTTATGCAAAAACCTTAGAAGGATACTGTTTTTTGAGTGCAAACAGCAGTTCCTGATTGAGATCAAGCAACAATTTTTTCTTTTCCCGGTCCTCAATGACGATCATCGTGTAGTATGGAATGTCATCCTCATAGGAGGTATAATCAAACTTCGGCAGTCGGACCCCGCCCCCGTCTTTGCGGTACTTTGCCACAGCCTCGTGGCGGTTTGGCGCGGTCACTTCCATCTCGGTCATGTCAATGATGTGTGCCGTTTTACGGTACCGCTTCCCATAGATCACATCAATTGTGAGTGTTTTCCCGTCGAGGATGTACTCGTACTCTTTCCGGCTTAACACATCAAATACAAAATACAGTGCCACCAGAAGAAAGCCCGCTAACATAAATGCCTGTGAGATCATGATCCCAAGCAGCACAAAAAATACCCCGAATACGACCATGAGCTTCCGCAGAACCCCCGTCATCTTCTTTTGTTTCCTCTTTACCTGTTGTATCAGTTTTGCCCCCTGCATCGGTTGTTACCATCCTTTCTCTGTGTGGATCTCATAATTGAGCAGCCGCTGTTCGTAATTTTCCGGACGCTTCCTCCACTCCACGGGTGTGACCCCCATCATCTGCTTGAAATTGCGGTTGAACGTGGAGTTGGTCGTAAATCCGCATTTGTGGGCGATGTCCGCCACCGGTTCCTCGGTCTTTTTTAAGTGCTCGCACGCCGTGCGGATGCGCACCGTGTTGATATATTCAAGCGGCCCCATATGCATATATTCGGTAAACACACGCCGGAAATGTGTCTCGCTCAGATGGCTGTACTTCGCCAGTTGTTCTACCCTTATTGGTTCCATGTAGTGATCGGAGATATAGTCCATGGCGCGGGAGACGATGCAGGTGATCCTGCCCTGCTCGGCATCCGCGCGCGTCTCTTTGTTCGTGTAGTTTAACCGTGTGATCTCCAAAAGAAGACAGCCCAGCAGTGCCTTTGCCTCCTCAAGATAAAATTCATCGCCTTTTCGCATGATGTTTAAGATTTCTTTAATTTTTGCCGCTTCCTTCGGATACTCTGCTTCCTCCAAAAACCACGGCTTTTCATAGAGCCGCTGCAGTGCGCGCTCTTTGCGGAGTGCATTGTCCGGGAAAATACCGTCAAGTACCACCTCCACATCGACAAACAGATATTCCCAGCGACTGATGTTGCCCGGATCGCTGTTTGTCGTGTGCGGAAAATTCGACGGGATGACGGTAAACTGCTGCCCCGAAAAACAGTAGGTGTCATCCCCCAGTACCACGTCGCCTGCCCCGTAATAACAATAGCCAAGTTCCATGTAATTGTGGAAATGAAGCCTGTCTGCCGTGCGGTCACCATAATTCTGCACCCACTTTTCTCCCAGAAGTGCAAGAATCGGACTTCCGGGCGGTAACTGGTAGTACCTAAACTCCATCTTCTTCTTTTTCTTTTCTGCCATTACCCTGCTGCCTTTCTTACAATGTCCTGCATCTGCTGCATCTTGCGCTCCATGTCTGCCACAAGCGTAAGCTGCGTGCGGGCACGGTCGAGATTCTGTCCGTCCCGGTGGATCTTGAAATAACGATCGCCCTGTAAATAATCCATAAGAAACCGCATGCCGCACTCATACGTCATGACCTTTGCCCCCATCGGAAGCAGCGCGGTCTCCTCCGGAGTCAGGCTGCCGCCGCAGCCCTCCAGAAATCCTTTGGTAAAGAGGGAAAACAGCTCCATGCTGCACGAGACTTCGGAGAGATCCCGCTCATCCTCCGCCGCAGTGCTCGCCCCGTAGCGGATCGCATCGCCAAAATCATTCATGGCAAGCCCCGGCATGACCGTATCAAGATCAATGACACAGACCCCCTTTCCGGTCTTATCGTCGAGCATGACATTGTTTAATTTCGTGTCGTTGTGCGTCACGCGGATCGGAAGCTCCCCGCGGTCAAGCCGCCCGGCAAAATAGCAGGCCGTCTCCTTCCGCTCTAAGAAAAAAGCGATCTCCTTTTGAACCTCCGCGGCCCGCCCCACAACATCCTCCCGGACGGCTTTTTCAAATGCCGCAAACCGCGCCCGCGTGTCGTGGAACCCCGGAATTGTCTCATGGAGTGTCTCTGCCGGATAATCCGCCAAAAGCCGCTGGAAGCTGCCGAATGCGACCGCGCTCTCATAAAACTGCTGCGGCGTTTCCACCTGATCAAAGCTGCTCGCCCCGGTGATAAACCGGTACGACCGCCAGTAGTCCCCGTTTGTGTCACGGTAGTACGGTTTGTTGTCCACGGTCGGGATGATATTTAACGTCTCCCTCTCCGGGTCGCCGCCCCGCGCAATAATCTTCTTTTTTAAGAACCCCGTCACACCCGCAATGTTTTCCATGAGTTGTTCCGGATGTGGAAAGGCATCGGCATTCATCCGCTGTAAGATCACATCCAGATCCCCCATATTGCCGACTGCAAACGTCAGGCGGAACGTGTCGTTGATATGTCCGCTCCCGTACACCGTATCTGCAATCAGTGTTCCCTCGTATGCAAATGCTGCAATGGCTTCCTGTTTCTGCTGTTCTGTAATCGCTCTCATATTGTTTTCCCCCTTATGTGTTGTGTCTGTTACCACTTCATGATAAGGCGCGTGCTGCCGCTCCGCTATCGGGATCTTGTTTACATTGTTATAAATCTTGCGCTATAATTACTATAACAGATTTCAGGTGCAAATGCACATGCTATTTTCAGGAGGGGATGCCTATGCCATACCAGCAGTACAACTTCAAACCACAAACCTTTGACGCGCAAAAGAAACGGCCGGATCTGCGCCTGCTTTATATCAGCCATTCCAGCTACGACAAGACCTGGCCGAGCGTGCTACACTCCCACCCGTTTACCGAGCTGTTTTATGTCTTAAACGGAACCGGCACATTCCAGACCGAGACACAAACCTTCTGCATTGCGGCAGATGACCTGATCCTCATCAATCCCCATGTCATGCACACAGAATTCAGCAACGGCGATGCGGCTTTGGAATATGTTGTTCTCGGATTTGAGGGCATAGCGTTTGAAACCGACGGACACGCGCCCATAACCTGCCTCTGCAAAAATGTAAAGACAATCCGCCCTGCCTGTCTGTTTTATACCAGATCGCTCATACAGGAACTGCATGACCGCAAAGAAAATTATGTAGAAATGTCACAGAATCTGCTCGAAAATCTGCTCTATCTGATCCGGCGGGAGATCCGCGTCACGCCGGAGGCCGTCTCCGTCGGCAAAACCTCACAGGAATGCCGCATGATCGAGCAGTACATCAATGCGCACTACGCGGAAACAATCACGTTAGATACACTAAGTGCCTTAACATTCCACAGCAAATATTACATTGCCCACGCCTTCACCAAATACAAAGGAATCTCGCCCATCAATTATCTGATTACCAGACGCATTGAAGAGGCGAAATCCCTGTTAGAACACACCGACTTTCCGGTCGCAAAAATTGCCCAGGCGGTCGGCTTTTCTTCCCAGTCGTATTTTTCGCAGGCATTCCGTCGGGAAACCACGCTCTCCCCCGATGCCTACCGCAGACAGTTTCTTTCCTAGATCTCGTACCAGAGGATCGCATTGGCCGCAAGGTCGACCGCAAAACTGCTGCCGTCCCCCCGGTAAACGGTCGTCTGCTGCGGTTCATACGTGTTGTTGACGACACAGTATTTGCCGTTTTTTACATAAGCATGCACTTCGACATTGTAATTTGTGGAAAACCAGCGGTGAATTTTCCCCTCCGCCGAAGCCGCCCACAGAATCGCCCGGTACAGCAGGCGGCTGTTTGCAAAGCTGTACGGCAGGCCACTGATATACACACCCCTGCCCTGCCCGAACGTATTCACGGCAAGCTGTACACCTTTGTCGATCTGGCGTAGCACGGTCGCGGATTCGAGCGCGAATATGTTTTTCTTGCCCTCGCCAAAATCAATCGCATCGCCGCTGTCCTCCGTGATAAAATGCGCATGATCTTGCCAGTTATACTTGTCCACATTCAACGTGTAGCCGGTTTCTTCTTCCACGCCAAGGATGTCCGCAAGCTGGAAGAAGTGCCCCTGCCATTGGCAGGATGCCGGTTCGCCCACGCCGATGAAACCGCCACCCCGGTAGACAAACCGGCGGACTGCGGTCAGAATCGCCTCATCCTTCCAATTGTCCCCGCCGGTATAAGCGGTGTAGGCATCGCCCACATTTAAGACAACATCAAAGGAATCGAGCAGATCCGGATGATTCCTTATATCATCAAAGCTGATAAATTTCACGTCAAACGGAGCACCGCTGAGTGCCTCGATGATGCCCGCATAAGAATAATTCTGCTTGTAGTAAATGGCATGGTGGACCATATGGTTGCCCCACGCGCGCATTTTTCCCCAGCAGTTTAATATTGCCACGCGCTTGACGCAGTACGGGGTCGTTCCCTTAATATTTTCGTACAGTTCGCGGAACTCTTTGCACACGCTCTCCACATAGTCGATAAAATCCGGAAACTGTGTGGCAAGTTTTAAGTACCCACCATAGCCGATCCGATCGATCGGTTTGCGCAGAATCGCCCGGCGCGCCGTCACCCAGTTGACTTTCGCCTCGCGTGTCGGATCGCCTCCCTCGTGGAAGGTATCCGGGAAAAAGTACGGCAGGAACCGCCCCTCAGTGTATCTGACCCCCTCAATGTCACTAATGAGACGCAGCGTTGCACCGTTTCCGACGCTTCCGACCACAGCATCCAGCCCGATCGTCTGGAACTCCTCCATAAACGGCTCCATACCGATCCAGTGGTCACCGAGGAACATCATCGCCTCTTTTCCGCACGCATGTGTGATATCCACCATCTCCTTTGCAAGCTTTGCCACTTCCCTGCGCTGAAATGCCTGAAAATCCTGAAATTCTTTGGACGGCACGCGGTAAGTATTGTTCATATAGCCCTGGTCGATAATAAACTCCGGGCGGAACCGATAGCCCACTTCCTTTTCAAACTGCTCTAAGATATACGGGCTGACCGATGCGGAATAGCCATACCAATCCACATATTTTTCCCGCGCCAACTCGTCAAAGATGAGCGTAAATTGGTGAAAAAAGGTCGTGTAGCGGATGACATCCACATACGGATGCTCCGCGATAAATCTGCGCAGCCGCTCCATGGAGTAGGTGTGGGTCTTTGGCTGGCGCACATCAAACGTAATCTGCTTTTCCACATCTTTCCAGCCGTTGGTCACGGCATTATACATATGCACCGGGTCCCACATAATGTATGCCAGAAAACTGACCGTGTAACTGTGGAACGCCTCCGGCTTGTGGATCGTCACGTCGCCAGTTGTCTCATCATACGACCACTGGCTGGTTGAAACAACCGCCCCCGTCGTGCGGTCGATAACTTCCCACCAACGCGTAATGTCATCACGGTTGTTGACTTTTAACATATCCGGGTACAGATGCGTCATGAGATGGATCTGTAAATCTCCGTCGACCGCCGTATAAAACGGCGTCATAATATACATCTGCTGTATCTCCTCCGGATGTGCCTTTGCCCATGTATTGTCTTTTCTTGTGGTGTAATAGGTCGAATAGACCTTGGCATCCACAGCGCGCAGTTCCTCTGGGTAATCCGTACCATCGCAGTCGCGGATGGCATCGGCCCCCCAGCGCTCCATCAGTGTAAGTGTCTCCGGCACGACATCTACATCAGTCGGAATAGTGACTCTTCCTCTTTGCTGCATATTGCTTCCTCCTCCGTAATTCCTGTATTCTACTTTCAGCATACGGAGTTTGGAAGCAAATGTCTATGGATTTCTTGCTGTGAATGTTAGAAATATTGTTCTCTATCTTAATTTACCAGATAAGCCAAAATGTCTTTATATTAGACATAATTTTATTAAAAAAACACGATGAGAAGTCTCATCGTGTTTATAAAAGGTGACTGACGGATTTGAACCGACGATCAGGGAGTTGCAGTCCCACGCCTTACCACTTGGCTAAGTCACCAAAACTCCCCGAGTAGGGCTCGAACCTACAACAACTCGGTTAACAGCCGAGTGCTCTACCATTGAGCTATCGAGGATTATTTATAAGAAAACAACGTAGACAAGTACGTTGTTCACTAACTATGTTATTGAAAAGTTTGTACTTTCAAAACTTCATACAGATTTAACCGCTTTCTTAATCAAGCCCTCGACCTATTAGTAACAGTCAGCTCCATGTGTTGCCACACTTC